>Ga0209194_1000008_pt1 | contig 281091 bp, 253 predicted proteins | sample COGITO_mtgs_1004_FD_184787 | JGI IMG/M metagenome (GOLD analysis project Ga0209194, IMG submission 184787) | Pelagic marine microbial communities from North Sea - COGITO_mtgs_100413 (SPAdes) (version 2) | ecosystem: Environmental > Aquatic > Marine > Epipelagic ... | reverse complement strand
GTTTTTGTTGCTTTAATTTTTTTGTATGTCTTTTTAATGAACCGCTTAGACGATAAAACCTTAGAATAGTTATGGAACAACAACTGTGGATTTGGATAATGGTTGGAATAACCTTTACCCTCTATATAGGAATTGCAATTTGGTCTCGAGCCTCTTCAACCAAAGAATTTTATGTTGCAGGCGAAGGTGTTTCGCCCATCGCTAATGGAATGGCTACAGCGGCCGACTGGATGTCTGCGGCTTCGTTTATTTCGATGGCTGGAATCATTTCTTTTACGGGCTACGACGGTTCTGTTTATCTGATGGGTTGGACTGGTGGCTATGTACTTTTAGCCCTTCTTTTAGCACCTTATTTAAGGAAGTTTGGGCAGTTTACCGTTCCTGACTTTATTGGCGATCGCTACTACTCTAAAACCGCACGAGCTGTTGCCGTTTTCTGCGCCTTGATTGTTTCCTTTACCTATATCGCAGGTCAAATGCGCGGCGTGGGTCTTGTCTTTTCAAGATACCTTTCGGTAGACATCAATACGGGTGTTTTTATCGGAATGGGAATTGTTCTTTTTTATGCAGTTTTAGGAGGAATGAAGGGTATTACCTACACCCAAGTAGCACAGTATTGTGTTCTTATTTTTGCATTTTTAGTACCCGCAATATTCATTTCCATGATCATGACGGGGGTCGCAATTCCTCAAATCGGAATGGGATCGGAAGGAGCAGACGGAATCTACCTTTTAGAAAAACTGGATGGTCTGCACAAAGAATTAGGATTTTACCAATATACCTCAGGTTCTAAATCGACACTCGATGTGTTTTTAATTACGGCAGCATTGATGATGGGAACCGCTGGACTCCCTCACGTGATTGTCCGCTTTTTTACCGTTAAAAAAGTACGAGACGCACGAAAATCGGCTGGCTGGGCTTTGCTTTTTATAGCCATCTTATACACCACAGCTCCCGCAATTGCAGTGTTTGCAAGAACCAACCTCATCCAAACGGTGAGTAACAAACCCTATGAAACCCTTCCCGAATGGTTTTCAAATTGGGAAGCTACAGGTCTACTGACTTACACCGACAAAAATCAGGACGGCATCGTGCAGTATGTTGCCGATCCTGAAATTAACGAATTGGTGATTGACAAGGACATAATTGTTATGGCAAATCCAGAAATAGCAGACCTCCCTAATTGGGTGATTGGTCTTATGGCTGCTGGTGCACTGGCTGCAGCACTATCGACAGCTGCTGGTCTTTTATTGGTTATATCTTCTTCTGTTTCTCATGATTTATTAAAAAAAATAATCTATCCTAAGATCACGGATAAGGGAGAATTAATTGCGGCACGTGTAGCTTCTGTATTTGCGGTTATTTTGGCAGGTTACTTTGGCATCAATCCTCCTGATTTTGTAGCAGCAACAGTTGCTTTGGCGTTTGGTTTAGCTGCAGCTTCCTTTTTCCCCGCTATTGTGATGGGGATTTTCAGCAAACGCATGAACAAAGAGGGTGTAATTAGTGGGATGGTCGTGGGTATATCGCTGATGCTTTTTTATATGATGAAATTTAAACTTGGCTTTTTTGGAGGTGGAACTTCAGAAGATTGGTGGTTTGGAGTTTCGCCCGAAGGTTTTGGGACTTTAGCGATGTGTGCTAATATACTGGTTGCAATATTGATTTCTTATCGCACTCCTGCTCCTCCAAAAGCAGTACAGCTGATGGTTGATGAAATTCGAAAACCGTAATAGATTCATCTTGTAATTATAGACGTAAAATCTGTGGAGTAAAACATGTGAAGCAGAAAAACAAACAAGATGTACTTATATCTCGGTATAAAAAGCTAAAAGAAAGTACGTTACTTTCCAATACAGAAGTTAGCAAAAATATTACCTAATAATTCATCGTTGGTTACTTCCCCAGTGATCTCCCCTAGGTGATAAAGGGCTTGTCTAAGATCAATAGCCAGAAGGTCTCCACTCAATCCATTACGCAAACCCGTCTGAATTGCGGCAACTTCTTTTTGAGCGGAATAGAGCGATCCATAATGTCGTGAGTTGGTAATAATGCTCTGGTCTTGTGTTGGATTCAACTTGAAGTGTTGGGTAAGCAAGTCGATTAATTGTGGAAGATTAGAATTCATCTTGGCGCTGATAGAAACAGTTGGATAGCCTTCGATGTATTCTGGGACAGCCACAGCGGGTTTTTGATCTTCTTTATTAAAAACAACAAGTAACTTTTTGTTGGGATATTGTTTGTTGAATGCTTTTAAGTCCTCTGATAAAACATCCTTATTCTGAATATAATCTGTATAATCAACTAGATGCAGTATAAAAGCGGCTAAGGCTATTTTGTCCTTTGTTTTTTGGATTCCTATTTTTTCAATGGTGTCCTGTGTTTCTCGAATTCCCGCAGTATCAATAAATCGAAAACAAACACCGTCTAGAGTTATTTCGTCTTCTATGCTATCACGGGTGGTGCCTGCAATAGAGCTGATGATGGCTTTGTCTTCGTTTAGCAAACAGTTCAACAGGGTTGATTTTCCAACATTGGGTGGGCCAACTATGGCTATTGGAACTCCTTTTTTAATCACATTTCCAAGTGCGAAAGAATCCAACAGATTTTTGAGAACGAGCTGTATTTTGAGTAATAAGGCTTCCAGCTCTTTGCGATCTGCAAATGCAACATCTTCTTCTGCAAAATCAAGTTCAAGTTCAATCAGCGAAGCAAAGTTTAATAATTCTTGTCTTAGGTTTTGAATCTCGCTACTAAACCCACCTCGCATTTGTTGCATGGCCAGTTGGTGACTGGCTTCGTTTTCAGACGAAATAAGGTCAGCTACTGCCTCTGCTTGAGACAAATCCATTTTTCCATTTAAAAAAGCACGTAAGGTAAACTCTCCTGGCTTGGCGGTTTGCGCCCCTTTTTCAATCAAAATCTTCATGATTTGTTGCTGAATGTACGGGCTACCATGACACGAAATTTCAATTACATCTTCTCCTGTATAGGAATTGGGATTTTTAAAAACACTAACCAACACTTCATCAACGATGCTTCCGTTGGATATAAGGTCACCTAAATGAATGCTGTGGCTTTTTTGATCCTTTAATTGCTTTCCAGAACGGGCTTTAAACAGGTCGTCTGTAAGCTCTATAGCCTGCGAGCCAGAAAGCCGAATTATTGCTATTGCGCCAGCCCCAGAAGCGGTAGAGAGAGCCATTATTGTTCCTTCACTTATCATGCTGTAAAATTAAGCCTTTTTCCTGTTTTGAAGGGAGTTCTATTTTTTTAAATTATTGAAAGTGCGCAATAATATGTAGTTTTGAAGATGAAGGGAAAATCAGCAACTTATTGTGTTTATGCATTTAAGCCAACTCTTTAACCTCTTCAGTGGTTTTTTAGGCTTTATAATTCCGTTGGTTATTTGGCAATCAAAGAAAAAAGACACCTACGATTTAGATGTACATGGAAAAGCGATTATCAATTTTCAAATTTACTTATTTATTCTTACAATTTGTTGTTTTCCGTTAGTACTTTTTCTAGGCATAGGACTTATCGGATTGTGTATTCTACTTCTTGTATCCCTAGCTTTCCCAGTACTGAATGCGGTACGAGCGAGTGCAGGATCCCTTCCCAATTACCCGATTCTGTATGAATTTGTAGACTAAATAGCCTTGGTGAAGGTTGCTCTTTTTTTATGCAAGCGATTTTCGTAATTCTTCCACATTTGCTGAATGGCTTTGTTTTCTTCTAGTTCAGGATTTGTTTCTACAATTGTAATCCCACGTTTGTTGAAAGTCTTTTGAATTTCATTGAAAAGGACTGCTGTTACTCCTTTATTTTGATACTCGGGGTGCACTCCAATCAAATAAAAAGAAGCCCTGTTGTTAAAGTATTGTGCCCATAAAACACTTAAAAAACCAAAAGGGAAAAATGATCCATTCGCCTTTTTTAGTGCCTTGGTAAACGAAGGCATGGTAATGACAAAAGCAATCAAGCGATCGTTTTCATCTGCTACGCATTTTATGTATTCGGGATGGATGTACCGAAAGTACTTTTCTTTGTAGTGTCGAATTTGATAAGGCTGAACAGGCACAAAGGTTTGAAGGTCCTTATAAGTCTCTGCTAGCAGTTCAAACATTTGCTTGACATAGGGGAGGATGTCGCTTGTTTTTTTAAAATCAATAAGCTTCAAATGGTAGCGATCGTATACAATTTGTGCAAAACGTTTAACTTTTGCGGGCGACTTATCGAAGGAGGGGATTTTTATTTCATATTCTACCCACTGTGCTAATTTCTCATAACCCAAGGCTTCAAGGTGATCTGCATAGTAGGGAAAGTTGTATTGAGTAATCATGGTATTCATTTCTTCAAAACCCGATACAAGTAAACCGGCTTTATCGAGGTTTGAAAAACCAACGGGTCCTTCAATAAACTCAAGTTGATGTTGCTTTCCAAAACGACTAACTTCGTTTAGCAATGCCGAACTCACTTCGAGCTCATCAATAAAATCAAACCAGCCGAAACGTACTTTTCTTTTTTTTAATTCATTGACCTCAATCCAATTGACCATTGCTGCGACTCTCCCCACGAGCAGATCATTTTTATAGGCTAGAAAAAAAGAAGCATCTGCATTTTGAAAAACTGGATTTTTACTTTGATCAATTACCTCTAGTTCTTCTTTGCTCATGGGTGGGACCCAGTATTTACTGTCTGCATATAGTTTGAAGGGGAATTGAACAAAATCCTTAAAATGAGCTGCAGTTTGCGCTTTTAGAATTCGAATCATAGGTTTAGTTTTTTCGGGCTTTGCGTTGTGCTTTTCGTTGAGATTTAGAGGCTTTTTTTGCTTGTTTATCAAGTCCTTTACGTTCTTTTTTCAATGTTTTCTTGCGATCTTTTTCAGTTCGAATGCCAGCTTTATCTTTGTCTTTGTGAAAGTCCAATCGGTAAGAAACACCAGCATTCACAGAAATGAGAGCAGGGGAGTCTTTGGTGTTTGCTCCAAGGCTACCTTCAATTTGAATATCATCGGTTAATAAAAATGCAGCTCCCGTTCTGAAGATTTGATCGACATACACCTCGCTGTAAATCCCTTGATTTTCCATATAAACCGACCATTTGGGACTGAAGGTATGGGTTAGGGTTAGGATATAGCTTTGTTCTGGAAAATCAGATGCTATTCTATCGTATGAAAAATTGGTTACAAAAACCCAAGTACCCAAAAAGTGAGATTGGGTCGCTAGCGTCGCTCGATAGCTAAGGAGCGGCTCTGTAATCCCTATGCCGCCGATGTTTTGATAGAGAATAGGGCGGTGGATGATGTTAAAAACATCACCATAAGGAAAGGCCTGATCGTTTTGTTTTGGATTAAAATTTACCCCAACAGTTAATGATAAAGCAGGAATTAAATCACGAATTCGAAATGAATTATTGGCATTCCAGCTGTATACATTGATTTCTTCTTTTCTTTTAAAGGGATCGTAAACTAAATATTTTACTCCTATAAAATTCCTTAAAAACCCATCTTGTTTATAAGTTGGATTGGGAGTAACGATAGCACTTGTTAGTTTATCTAAAAGGTATGATCCTTCATATGTTAATTCCAATTGCTCTAAAAGAAAACCCCATCGTAATGAAAAGAACCCAATGGTTCCATTTACTTTAGAGTTGTTGTACCCTTTGTGCTTGTAGAACCTGTATTCCCCACCAGCCTCAAACTGAATTACACCAGTACCTACTGAAAAAGCACCGATGGATTCACCGGGACGGTTCGAATTGATTTGATCTGTATACTGTGCAAAAAGAGTTGAACTCACAAAAAAAAGTAGTACCAAATGAATTCCAATCCGCATGTTTTATTTTTATAGCAATATAAGTGCTTTTAAAGAATTAAACTATTTATTTTAGCATGTAGGATGATCTTTAAATCGACCGAATTCGTTAAATTTGATTGCTTAAATAAAAAATTTTGTTAGAATTTATCTTAATTTTTTTCGCCCTAATCTTATTGTTGAGGAGGCTTACCCCTTGGATTCTTCGGTTTTTTATGAGCCGACTTTTTAAAAAAGTTCAAGAGCAGCAATCCCAACAACAAGGCCAAACGAAGACAGCTACTAATCCCAAAAAAACAAAGACTTCTTCCAAAGACTTAGGAGAGTATATTGATTATGAAGAAATTGATTGAATCGTTTCAGTTGAATAAAATACTCCCGCAGCTCGCTGTTGTTTTTGGATTTGTGCTGGTATCACTTGCTGTATTTTATCCGGTTATACAAGGGAAAAAGCTGTTACAATCCGATATACAGCAGTATAAAGGAATGTCTAAACAACTTCAAGATGCTCGAAAAGAGGGGAAAGAGTTGTACTGGATAGACAATGCTTTTGGTGGTATGCCAACCTATCAACTAGGAGCCAAATATCCTTTTGATTTTTTAACCCCCATTCACAAGATTTTCCAACTCTTGCCTCATCCAACATTCCTTGTTTTTCTATACTTACTCGGCTGCTATTTCTTTTTACTCGCTATGCGTGTACCGATGAAATACGCCATTTTTGGAGCCTTAGCTTATGGGTTGTCTACCTATCTTTTGATCATCATTCAAGTTGGACATAACACCAAGGCTCAGGCTTTAGGATACTTACCCTTCGTATTAGCTGGTGTACAATGGGTTTTTCGAAAAAAATACTTTTGGGGCTTTGCATTCAGCACTTTAGCAATCGCATTACAAATTCGAGCCAATCACTATCAAATGACCTATTATTTGTTATTGCTTTTGTTGGTTTTCGGGCTTGTTCACTTGTGGCAGCATTACAAGAACTACGCCCTGGTCGATTGGTTTAAAAAAGTTGGCGTTTTAGCTGCAGCTGGGATTTTAGCACTCGGACTTAATGCTACGGCACTACTGGCCACTTCAGAATATGCATCCTTCAGTACTCGTGGTACAAGCGAACTGACTCTGTCTGCAACAGCTGAGCCTGTTGAAATTCGTTCCGGTCTTTCCTATGCGTATATTACCCAGTTCAGTTACGGGATTTTTGAAAGTTTAAACTTAATTGCCCCACGGATACAAGGGGGTGGCTCTCAGGAAGATTTGGGTACCTCATCAGAAATTTACGAATATCTTATAAAACAGGGCGCCAGCAGACAACAAGCAAAAGGTTTTAGTCAAAATGTACCTACTTACTGGGGCGATCAGCCAATCCTAGAAGCTCCAGCCTATGTTGGAGTAGTGGTTGTTTTCTTAGCCTTTTTGGCTTTGTTTTCAGGATGGAATACAAATAAGCGCTGGTTGTTTTTTGGAATCCTACTCTCACTTACACTTTCTTGGGGAAAGAATTTTTCATTCCTTACCCAGTTTTTTATAGATTATGTTCCCCTGTACAGCAAGTTTAGGGCTGTTTCTTCCATTCAAGTTCTTCTGGAGCTTGCTTTTCCTGTTCTTGCAACCCTCGGGCTTTACGAATTTTTCAATGCGTCTAAAGAGGTTCAAATTCAAGCACTCAAAAAAACGATATTCAGTTTTCTTGGTCTTGGTATCGCGTTGTTTTTGGTCAAGGGAATGCTTTCTTTTGAAGGTGCTTCGGACAGTTACTACAGCCAGGCTATGGGGCCAGAACTGATGCAACAAATTTATAAAGCTAGAAAAGCTGTTTATACAGAAGATATCATTCGACTACTGATTTTAGCAGTTATGGTTGGTGGGATCTTATGGGCCTTTGCCCTTCAAAAGTTAAAATCAAATACAGCTTTAGCTCTTGTTATACTTTTACTCCTTATCGACTTAGGTGGTATTTCGAATCGTTATTTGAATCGAGATTTATTTACAACCAAGTCGCGTTTACAAACGGCATTTAGTATGTCAAATGCAGATCGATCAATTTTAAAAGATACAAGCCGCTATAGAGTTTATGAATCTGGATTGCGATTAGCCGGCGCTAGAACTTCATATTTCCACAACGCTGTTGGGGGATATCACGGTGCGAAACCGAGACGCTATCAAGAAGTTTTTGAATTATTTGAAACGCTGCAACGGGAAGAGATTTTAAACATTCTAAATGTAAAATACGTTCTTTATGAAAGTGAAGAAGGAGGGTTGAAGCCACTCATGAATCCCGAAAACCTTGGAAATGCATGGTTTATTGAAACGCTTACACAGACTGCTTCACCAGATGAAACCTATCAGAAATTAGCTACAATTGATTTTTCAAAAGAAGCGGTGAGTGAATCCTTGCGTATACCCGATATTCCAAAAAGCTACGCATCCGATTCATTGGCATCGATATCTTTGACGCATCACGAACCGGGATACCTTCGTTACACTTCACAAGCGTCAGAAGCATCATTTGCAGTATTCTCAGAAATGCATTACCCAACAGGATGGATTGCTACCATCGATGGTGTTGAACAGCCTCATTATAATGTGAATTATATTTTAAGAGGTATGCCCATTCCAAAAGGTACGCACCTTATAGAATTTGTTTTTGATCCTCCTGTTGTTCGTTTAGGTGGAAGAATTCAATGGATGAGCTTCCTTGTTTTTATGAGTTTATTAGCATTTGGGATACGAACTAAGTTCAAAAGCAGTATCTTATAGCTATGGGAATTATTGCTCGACAATCCTTTTATAACATCCTCAGTATCCTCTTTGCTTTTGCTCTAGGAGGGATCAATACCATTGTGTTTTATCCTCGTGTTATGGGCCCCGAATTTCACGGCCTCATTGGAGCTCTTTTAGCGAATTCAAACATCATACAACCCTTGTTTGCTTATGGAATACAGTTCACTATAATCAAGTATTATTCTGCCTGTACAAGCAAACGCGAGCAAGATAATTTACTTGTATTCTCTATCCTCTTGCCTTTGGTGGTTATTCTACCCATAGTAGGTTTGGTATATCAATACGACTCCATCAGTGCTTTTGTTTTTTCTGAAGATTCTCCTGCTGGAGACTTTTTGTTTCTAATTTTTAGCATTGCAACGGCAACAGCTTATTTCGAAATCTTTTATAGCTGGTTGCGCATTCAAAAAAAGACGGTCTTTGGTAATTTTTTAAAAGAAGTTTATCAACGAGTAATGATTACCGTTCTATTGACGTTTTACTTTTTGGGATGGCTCGACTTTGATGGCTTTATAGTGGCTCTAATTGTAGGTTATTTTTTGCGCTTGCTGCTCATTGTGACATATGCCTTGTGGGTATACCGACCGGAGGTTCATTTTGAACTTCCAGAAAACCTCAAAGTATTGTTGCGTTATTGCAGCTATATTTTTTTAACAGGCTTCTCTGCTAGTATTATTTTGGACTTGGATAAGTCCATGATTGAGCAATTACTCAAACCAGAATACGTTTCTTTTTATATGGTGGCAATTTTCATTGCCGCTGTTATTGACGCGCCCTCTCGTGCCATGGTACAAATTGTAAGCCCAATGGTAGCTGAGGCACTGAATACGAAGAATAGCGTACGTTTAGAAGAGCTGTTGAAGAGAAGTTCCTTAAACCTATTGCTTGTCTCCGGCTTGCTGTTCGTTTTGATTACGACCAATCTGGATGATATTTATCGTTTAATTGAATTATTAAACGCACAAAAGGGCTATGCAGCTGGTTTGCCGATCATTTTACTGATTTCTTTTTCCAAGCTTTTTTCAGCCTCCTTAGGATGCTTAAACAACATCATTACCAATTCTGAATACTACCGCTATCTGCTCATCTTTTCCGTGGCAGCAGCCTCTTTAGCAGTGATCTTGAATATTCAATTCATTCAAAGTTATGGTTTTGTTGGTGCTGCACTTGCAACCCTGATTGTCGTTACCCTTTTTAACTTCCTAAAAATTGTATTGGTTTATTCTAAATTTAAGATTCATCCCTTTGGAATAAAATCCATCTGGGTTTTATTATTAATTCTGATATTATACGGAGTTTTCTTCAACATCAATTTGGATTTCCACCCCATACTTACGGTTACAATCAAGGCTACTCTAGCGGGTGCCTTATACTTGGGGGTGAGTTATTTTTTAGGTTTATCTGAAGAAGTAAACCGAGTGATTGATCGTTTTCTGAAAAAATAATAGCCTGCAGTTTCCTACAGGCTATTAAAACAAAATCATTAAACCAATAATCTAATTATGAAATCTAACTAAACTATTATTACTAGTTCAATTACTGTGCCAAAGCCACATTCAAAATGTTAGTGTTATGTTAATTAGGACTTTAATTTTTTCTTCAGATAGGCTCCAGTAAAAGATCCTTTGATTTTTGATAGGGCTTCGGGTGTTCCTTCTCCCAGAAGTGTTCCCCCTTTATTTCCGCCTTCTGGTCCCAAATCAATCACATGATCAGCGCATTTGATCAAATCAATATTATGTTCTACAACAATGAGTGAATGCCCTTTTTCTAGAAGTGCTTCAAAAGAGGTTAGTAGTTTTTTGATGTCGTGAAAATGAAGCCCGGTTGTGGGTTCATCAAAAATAAAGAGGATTTTATCTCGGTGATCTCCCTTGCCAATGAAAGAAGCGAGTTTAATTCGTTGTGCTTCTCCCCCCGAAAGAGTAGCAGAAGACTGTCCAAGAGAGACATAGCCTAAGCCTACCTTTTGTAGAGGTAAAAGCTTTTTGACGAGTTTGGCTTGCGCATGCTCTTCAAAGAAAGCGATCGCATCATCGACCGTCAATCCGAGGATATCATCAATGGATTTCCCTTCAAATTTTACTTCTCGTACTTCCTTTTTAAAGCGTCTTCCTTTGCAATGCTCACAGAGAAGAACAACGTCGGCCATGAATTGCATTTCAATGGTTACAGTTCCTTCTCCTTTGCACGCTTCACAGCGGCCACCATCTACATTAAATGAAAAATGCTTGGCTTGATAGTTTCTCATTTTCGAAAGCTGAAGACCAGCAAACAAAGCGCGGATATCGTCGTAAGCTTTTATATAAGTTACCGGATTGGAACGAGAAGAGCGACCAATAGGGTTTTGATCTATAAACTCAACATGTTTGATGGAACTGTAGTCGCCATCTAGTTTTGTGAATTGCCCTGGTTTTTCAACGAAAATATCCAATTCACGTCGTAGAGCAGGGTAGAGTATTTTTTTAACCAGCGTGCTCTTACCACTTCCCGAAACACCCGTGACTACGGTCATTGAGTTTAGTGGAAAATGAGCTGTAATGTTTTTTAAATTATTTTCACGAGCGCCAACAACTATAATTTGCTTCTTATTCGTTCTGCGAATGGGCGGAACTTCAATTTTCAATTGACCCCTAAGGTATTGTGCTGTAAGGGATGAGGATTTTAGTATGGTTGCCATAGTACCCTGTGCAACTACTGCTCCACCTAAAGTTCCGGCTTCTGGCCCCATGTCAATAATACAATCTGCGGCTTGCATGATTTCTTCATCGTGTTCTACAACAAGAACTGTATTTCCGAGGTCTCGTAGTTTTTTTAGAATCTTGATCAAGCGTTCGTTATCACGCGAATGCAATCCAATACTGGGCTCATCTAAAATATACATAGAACCTACCAAGCTACTCCCCAGCGAGGTTGCAAGGTTGATTCTCTGTGATTCACCACCAGAAAGAGAATTTGATTTTCGGTTCAATGTCAAATACCCTAAGCCCACGTCCTTGATGAAATTCAATCGGCTTTTAATTTCTATGAGTAAACGATCAGCTACTTCTTGTTGCTGGGCAGATAGGGAAATGGTGTTGAAAAACGCTAAGAGGTCGTCTAAAGGCTCATTGACTAGCTCGGATAAACTCTTACCATTAACTTTTACGTAGGCTGCTTCTGGCTTCAATCGGGCCCCTTGACAAGAATCACAATGGGTTTTTCCACGGTATCGAGACAGCAGCACTCGGTTTTGAATTTTATAATTTTTTGCTTCTATTTTTTTAAAAAAAGCATTCAGTCCAGTGAAATAAGAATTTCCGTTCCACAACAAATTTTTGTGCTCCTGATCCAGTTCAAAATAGGGCTTATGAATTGGGAAGTCGAAACGATAGGCATTGTTGATTAACTCCTCATAGAATTTCCGCATACTACTTCCTTTCCAGGGAACAATCGCTTCTTCATAGATAGAAAGCCCAGTATTTGGGATAACTAACTCTGGATCAATTCCGATAACATCTCCGTAGCCTTCGCATACGGGACAAGCTCCAAAAGGATTGTTGAAACTGAATAAATGTACATTGGGAACAGCGAATTGAATTCCATCGGCTTCAAAATTATTAGAGAATTCTTTTCTGCTTTTCCCATCTAGGGATACTACAGAACAAACGCCATTTCCTTCGAAAAAAGCAATTTCAATTGCATCAGAAAGTCGGTTTTTAAAATCTTCATCTTTTTTTAATACGATACGATCAACAACCAATTCAAAAGACTTGGGTGGTTTTTCGGCAACGTCGTCTAATCGCAGCATTTTTCCTTCAGAATAGATGCGTGCAAATCCTTGTTGGATTAAAATTTTAACCACATCTTTTTGACATCTTTTCTGGGTATTTGCTACCGTAGTCAATAGCAGTAGTTTGCTGTTTTCTTCTAATGAAAAGATGTAATTTACAACATCGGTAACACTGTCTTTTTTGACGACTGTATTTGAAATGGGGGAGTAGGTAACCCCAATGCGAGCATACAATAGCTTCAGGTAGTCGTAGATTTCTGTTTTAGTCCCGACTGTAGATCTTGGATTCGAAGAGTTTACTTTTTGTTCTACAGCAATTGCTGGTGCAATTCCCTTGATTTGGTCTACTTTGGGTTTGTTTAGCCTTCCCATGAATTGGCGTGCATAAGAGGATAAGCTTTCTACATAACGGCGTTGTCCTTCTGCATAAAGCGTATCGAAAGCCAAGGATGATTTTCCGGAACCCGAGAGGCCCGTAATAACGGTAAGCTTGTTTCGTTCTAAGGCAACATCAACGTTTTTAAGGTTGTGTAGCTGAGCCCCCAAGATGATGATATGATCTTTGGGGTCTAATGTTCTAAGGTCTTGCATACTAAAAATGAAGGGGGAAAGATACGATTTATAGGTTCAATTTTATGGCTGCTGATGACATATCTTATTATATTTTTTGGATCAAAAGTTTACCGACTTGAGGATTGACTTTTAAGATACAATTGTTCCACTTTGGTTCGTGCCCAGGGAGTTCTTCTCAAGAACTTCAAACTCGATTTAATCGAGGGATTATCCGTAAAACAACGGATTGTGATTCGTTCTCCCAACTCTTCGAAGCCGTATTCATCGACTAGATGTTCCAGTATATCGGCTAATTTGACACCAAGCAATGGGTTGTTTGGCTGCGATTCTATTTCTGCTGACATCGGATTGAATTTAATTCGCTAAGATAAGAGAATTCTTTTCTTGAATGGGGGCTTTATCCTTTTTCAGGTTTTGGGTAAAATCAACGAAAAGGTATTGGGATTATTGTAGTATGGAAAAATATTTCTATCTTTGTTTTAATAAAAATATATACATATACAACAAAGCTACTTTTAAATTTATCGAAAACCCGCACCTCATGGGTGTTTAAAAGTAATGTATATGTCAAATTCCCTCATTAAAGAAAAAGACGCTGTCCTTGTAACTGGATACATCAACGGTTGTGAACGTTCCTTAGCAGTTCTTGTTGAACGACACAAACTGAAGATTTTTAACTTTATATATTCAAAAGTTTTTGATCGTGATATCGCGGAAGATATTTTTCAAGACACCTTCATTAAAGTAATCCGAACACTTAAAAGAGGGGTGTACCAAGAAGAAGGAAAGTTTTTGCCTTGGGTCATGCGTATATCGCACAACTTAGTAATCGATCATTTCAGAAAAAGTAACCGTATTCCGATTTTTGAAAGCAAAGATGACTTTGATATTTTCCAAATCATTGGTGATGACGTTCCAAATGTCGAAAGCAACATGATTGACAAACAAGTTGTTGAAGACTTACAAAAATTGATTACCGAATTGCCTGATGATCAGCGTGAAGTTCTTACAATGCGCTTATATAAAGACATGAGTTTCAAGGAAATTGCTGAATCTACAGGAGTCAGCATCAATACTGCTCTGGGGCGTATGCGATACGCAGTAATCAATATTCGTAAACTTATTACTGAACACCAGATCGTTTTGTCTGCTTAGGTATACGATTTTTGTTTTTTTTACGTTCTGTATATGTAACGAATATATATGGAACAAGATTACTCTAAAAAAAAATCTGAAATAATAACTGAGGGTCCTAGTGACCTGTCTGTAAAACGTATCCTTGCTTTTTCTAAAGCATTCAAGACGTTGAACACTTCTGAGGATCCGATTAAGCCTAAAAAATAGACGGTTATTGACCTATTATTTTTTTTCAAATGCTTTCAAAACAGATTTTCTTCCTATCGTTTTTGTAATAATATCCTCCTCTATTTTCCATCCACGTGCAGGCGAATACTCTCTTCCATACCAAATAATTTGTAAGTGTAAATCATTCCAGCATTCCCTTGGGAATAGTCTTTTTGCATCCCGCTCCGTTTGAACTACATTGGTTCCTTTAGAGAATCCCCAGCGATATAATAATCTGTGAATATGGGTGTCTACTGGAAAGGCAGGAACTCCAAAGGCCTGAGCCATTACCACCCCAGCAGTTTTATGCCCGACAGCCGGAAGGGCTTCTAGTGCTTCAAAATCTTGGGGAACCTTTCCGTCATGCTTATCTAAGAGAATGTGCGACAAGCCATGTATACCTTTAGATTTCATCGGGGATAAGCCAACAGGTTTTATTATTTCACGAATCTCTTCTACCGTGAGTTTAATCATTTCTTGAGGAGTATCGGCACGTTCGAAAAGAAGAGGCGTTATTTTATTGACACGGACATCGGTGCTTTGTGCTGACAACAAAACTGCAATTAAGAGTGTGTACGGATCCTTGTGATCCAGTGGTATTGGAATTTCAGGATATAAATCCTGAAGGGTTTTCATCGTAAAAGCTACTTTTTCTTTTTTGGTCATTTGGACTGGATTTCAGAGGTTTAGTTTTTATTTCAACAAAACAATCTCTTCTGGGTTATTTCACCGTTTATTCTTTTTGTAATTTAGAAAAAAATAACAAATGAATACACTTAAAGTAGGCGATTTAGTTCCAAATTTTAGTTGCGCCGATGAAAAAGGAATCCTACACAATTTAGAAGATTATAAAGGTAAAAAGTTGATTATTTTCTTTTACCCAAAAGCAAGTACCCCGGGCTGTACAGCTGAAGCTTGTGATTTACGCGATCATTACCAAGAACTCAAAAACGCGGGCTATAGTTTGCTGGGAGTCAGTGCAGATAGCCAAAAGAAGCAATTGAATTTCTCTAACAAATATGAATTTCCTTTTCCTCTTTTAGCTGATGAAAACAAGGAAGTCATCAACGCTTTTGGGGTTTGGGGCTTAAAAAAGTTTATGGGCAAGGAATACGACGGTATACATCGCAAGACGTTTATTATAGATGGAGCTGCTAGGGTTGAACGTGTGATTGACAAGGTTAAAACGAAAGCGCATGCTGCTCAAATTCTAGATGCAGACGCTTAGGATTTTATTTTTTTCAATGCGGGATTGTACCCAAACATTTCCTTTTTTACAATCATTTCAGAAATACCTTCTGGAAGATGTTCGTCCCATCCCGCTTCGTTATTCTTAATTTGTTTTAGAATTTCACGAGAAAAAATATCCAAATATTCAGGTTCAAAATCAAAAATATCCATAACCTTCCCATTGTATTTGAAGAACTTGTAGAAGTCTTTCATACGTGGGTGAAGTTTTAGGTTATTACTGGTCACAATTGCACCTTTTTCGTCCTTCATCGGATAGAGGTAGACCTTGAGGTTGTTGTAAAACATTTTACCAAAGGCTTCTAGAATACCACCACTCAAATCGGTGTAGTAGTTTTCATCAAAAATTTCAACAAAACTATTCACTCCCATGGCTAAGGCCATTTGTTTTTTGGTGTACTGCGATAAATAATCAACCAGTCGATAATACTCTTTGAAATTCGAGATCATTACGATATGACCGAGTGAGCATAAAAGCTTAGCACGATCCATAAAGTCCTTTTCGTCAATTTCTCCTTGGGATGTGAGGTTGGAAAGTGTAATTTCAAAAATTACAACCGTTTTATTTTCGTCAACGTCACGTTCTTTCAAAAACACTTCAAGCGACTTTTCGAACATGTCGATGTTGACCTTAGTTACCGGTCTGAAGCTGCCTCTTAGGGCTAAGATGTTTTTTTTATAAAGTTCTCTTGCTGGTAAAATGTTATTCCCATTCGGATTGAACATAACCGCTTCGGTCATTCCTTTTTTAACAAGCTGTAAACTCATCAGCCGATTATCGACACCTTCAAAATTTGGTCCTGAGAAATTGATGGTGTCAATTTCAATAGCATCCTTATCGAGGTGGTCGTATAAATATTTTAAAAGTTTTTTAGGTTCGTCGTGTTTATAAAACGCACCATAAATAAGGTTCGCACCCATAATTCCAATAGATTCTTGCTGGAAGCGCGCTTCGGTTTGATGAAATCGCACGTGGAGGGTAATTTCACTAAACGCTTTGTCTGGACCTGTTTGAAAACGTATGCCCATCCAACCGTGACCTCGGAACTTTTTCGCAAAATCGATGGTGGTAACTGTATTGGCATAGGTGAAAAACATTTTATTTGGATGCTCTGACCTTGGAATTCTGTTTTCAAGCAGCTGCATTTCATGATTCAACATCTTACTCAAACGGGTTTCGGTAACGTATCTACCGTCTTCGTCTTCACCGTATATGTTATCACTGAAATTCTTATCGTAGGCACTAATGGTCTTCGCTATTGTCCCTGAAGCACCACCAACTCTAAAAAAGTGGCGGGCTACTTCTTGGCCGGCACCAATTTCTGCAAAAGTCCCATAAATGTGCTCATTCAGATTGATGCGTAATGCTTTGGCTTCAATTGAGGGTCTGTTCTCAAGAGCACGTTCACCAGGTAGTTGTGTTGACATAAAAATGTATTTCGCAACAAATGTACAAAGTTTGTTTATTCTAGAGACAAATTTCTACCTTTGAAATCATGTTTACAATCACTTTTTTAGGAACAGGAACTTCCCAAGGAATTCCAATTATTGGCAGTAAGCATCCAGTTTGTCATAGCCAAAACCCTAAGGACAAACGCTTACGAGTATCCATTTCTATTGCTTGGGATGATTGTAATTTTATAATCGATTGCGGACCAGATTTCAGACAGCAACTTTTACGCAATCCAATCGAAAAACTCGATGGAATTTTGTTTACCCATGAGCATGCTGACCACACCGCTGGACTCGACGACATCCGCCCCTTTTTCTTTAGACAGGGAAATATTAATTTTTTTGCAACTCAAAAGGTCTTCTCCGCTTTAGACCAACGCTTTTCTTATATCATGAACGATGAAGATAAGTACCCAGGTGCTCCTTCGGTTGAACGTATTATCATAAATAAAAACACGCCCTTTAAATTGCATAATCAATGGATAACCCCCATTGAAGTGATGCATCACAAATTAGAAGTAATGGGCTATCGCTTTGGGAATTTTGCTTATTTGACTGATGTAAAGACAATTGCTGATGAAGAACTGGATAAATTACAGAATCTCGATGTTTTGGTACTCAGTGCCCTTCGAGTTGAGCCACATCCTTCCCACTTGAATTTAGATGAAGCACTTGCACTAGTGGAAGTTTTGCAACCCAAGAAAGCCTATTTTACGCATATCAGCCATTTACTTGGTTTTCACGACGAAGTAGAACACAGCTTGCCAGATCATATTCATTTAGCTTACGATACCTTAGCAATAACATCAACTTAGTTTACATACGATTCATTCAATACCACTTATGAAAAAAAACATCTTCATTTACCTCTTTTCTTTTACTGCGCTGATTCTTGTATTTCAGATAGTCAATAGCAATAAAATAATGATGGATCAACAGCGTAGGCTTGAGAAAAAACAAAGCCAACTCAAGGCCTTAAAGGATTCTTTAAAAGTAGAAAAACGTCGTTTTTTTGAGAATGTTTATTTTTCACTGGATACAAACGAAGAAGCATTAGTTTATTTTGACGATTTGGACTTTCCGGTTACTTCAGCACGAATAAAAGATGCCCTATACGACACCAATTTATTGGGAGAAGAAGAATCGTTAGTGCCCTATGCTCAAATGGGCGGTAAGTTCCTGATTAATAAGATTAAGGTATTGAACCACAAATGGGTCATTGCAGATTTTTCTGACGGTACTTTCTGGGGGGAATTGCTAATCAAATATCAAGTGGCTGCAGATGGGACACTTACTTTTACTGTAGTGGAGCACTTCCTCTACGCTGCAAACTAATGATGCTGATTTTGTAGCCATTCCAAGAGATCCCTAAAATTATCTGGACTGATGGTATGCGGTGCATCATACTCTTTATACACTACAGAAACTCCCTGCTCCCGAAGTAAATCAATTCCTTTCCGGGTATGACTTATTGGAATTACGGGATCAATTATTCCATGCGAACTGAAGCAATTTAGAGCGGCCTTACTATCCTTATTTTGTACGATTAGTTTGGGGTTAAAAAAACCACTGAGTGCCATTATTTTATCAATCATTTTGGGATAAGTAAGTCCCAAAGCCCAACTCAAAATTGCACCTTGACTAAACCCTAGAAAATCAACTTGTTCTCTAGTCGAATTGATTCGGTCTAAATGATGTTTTACGTTGTACCGAATTAAATCGCGGGATTGAATTCCTTCTTCATCGTCCGACCACTTATTCATGTCTTCATCAAAAGTTATCGTATACCAGGCATAACTACCCTCGCTGAGCACAATTGGAGCTCGGAGCGCTATGATGTGATAAGTATTGGGAAGGTAGCGAGCAAAAGAAAATAAGTCTCCCTCATGGCTACCATAACCATGAATTAAAAACAATACGGGAGGATTTGAACTTTCTTCGGTTGGGGTTTGATGTAGGTACTCTAAAATTTGATTGGAATCTATATGCATTTAAGGGTTGTCTGTCTGTTATTAATAACCCCATAAACAGTTCCCTGTGTCGGACTGTTTAGGAAGGCGCAGTTTTTTGAACTCGAAAGAATTTGTTCTTCTTTTAGGGAGCCATTTCCTGAAGGATTGAATAGGCTTAAATTTGCTTGTTGTCCAACTTCTATGGTTTGGTTTTCAATTCCAAAACGCGCTTTCCCTTTGGTTAAGATAGCGATCACATGGTCAAGAGGGAAGAGGGTACACAAAACTCCAAACATAGCTTCAATACCGATGGTTCCCGTTGCGGCATATTCAAATTCCAAATGTTTTAATTCATCATTCAAGGGTTCGTGATTGGATGTAACCATATCGATGGTTCCATCAATAACCCCCTGTCTTAAAGCTGTCCGATCTGCATCGGTTCTCAGTGGTGGGTCTAATTTGAAATGTGTATTGAAATCTGAAAGTTCCTCTTCTGTAAAGACTAAATTGGCTAGTGCCACACTACAACTAACTTGTAAGCCTTGTTTTTTCGCCTTGCGGATAAGTTCAACAGCAGCAGCAGAGGATAAAAACGGAATATGTAATTTGCCACCTGAATATTCTAAAACGGCAAGGTCGCGCTGAATCTGCAGGATCTCGCTCAGGGTGGGTGTTCCAGATAAACCATTGCGGGTGCTTACATTTCCTTCATGAACACCTCCCTGACTTCCAATACTTGTATCGGTAGGGTGTGAAATAAGGAGCCCGTCAAAACGTTGGGCGTATTGAAGTCCAATTTTTAGTAGCTCAGCATTCTTGATGGCCTTTTTATAGTCGCCAAAAGCTACTGCTCCATTTTGCTTTAAATCGAATAATTCGGTTAATAGTTTTCCCTCTTGATTTTTGGAGAAAGAGGCGATGGGGTGTATTTGAGTTGCTGTTTTGTTTCCAGCATTTTTCAGGTAACAAACCCCCGATTGGTTGTCCGTTATTGGGTTGGTGTTCGGGTTCAATGCAATTTGCGTAAAACCACTCAAACCGGCAGTTTTTAAACCGTTTTCCAAGGTCTCTCTTTCCTCGTATCCGGGTTCACCAAAGCAAACACTGCTGTCAAACCAACCCCGGGAAATATGCAGGTTTGGATAGGTTATTACTTCAGCAGTTTCATCAACTATTTCATTATCTATAGCTGTGATAATACCGTTGGTGATTAGAAGGTCTTTGGTGGAGTAATGGAATGCGTGCTTTGGATCAATTAAAGTCGCTTTTTGAAGGAGTATTTTCATTAATTGTAAAACAAATTCCGAATGTGCTTACAAAAGTACAAAACAAATGGGAATTTGGATGAATTAATTGAGGACAGCTTTAAAATTTCTCAAAGGCACCTAATCCAAAGAGTGCAAAATCGTATTTAACGGGATCTTCGGCATCCATTAATCGCAGCTGGTGGTCGAGTTCTAGAACCGCTTTTGCATCGTTTTGTTTACGGTCGAGAATCCCTAATTTACGAGCGATTGTTCCAGAATGAACGTCTAAGGGGCATGAAAGCTGGCGGGGGTGAATGCTTTTCCATATTCCAAAATCTACTCCAGTAGAGGAGGAGCGAACCATCCACCGCAAATACATATTGATTCGTTTTGCAGCTGAACCTTTTAACGGATCTGCCAAGTGTTTTTGAGTGCGTATTTGATGGGTAAGTTCAAAAAAGCGTTTTTTGAAATGATGCAGGGCTGTCTGTACACCCAACTCTTCTGCATTTTGTGACATGGCAGTTTCAAGACCGCCATGATTTTCATATAAATGCTGCAAGGCTACAACAAAGTATTTTAAATCTTCAGCCTTGAAGGTCCTATGAACAAATCCATTGAAAACATCTAAATCTCTTGTTTGGTGATTCTTTATGAAATCGTAGGGAGCTTCCTCCATAAGCGACATCATTTTAGTTGCATTTTTGATGATGCTGGTTCTGTTGCCCCAGGCAATTGTTGCTGCCAGAAAACCTGCAATTTCTATATCTTCTTTTTTCGAAAAACGGTGTGGAATTTGAATGGGGTCGGCTTCAATAAATTCCTGACTCTGATAATGTTCTGCCTTGAGGTCTAAAAACTCTTTTAATTCGCTCAAATGCATTTAGAGTATAATTTTCCCGTCAATTAATTCAATTTTTCGATCTGCTTTTTCAGCTAATTCTTGGTTGTGGGTAACGATAACAAACGTATGACCGTATTGATCTCTGAGGTCAAAGAACAATTGATGGAGCTGCTCAGCAGTTTGACTATCTAAATTACCACTCGGTTCGTCTGCAAAAATAATTTTTGGGTTATTCATCAGGGCTCGAGCAACAGCAACACGTTGTTGTTCGCCTCCAGAGAGTTCATTGGGTTTGTGCGAACTCCTTGAGGATAAACCCAATTGATCCAGTAATTCCGAGGCTCTTTTTTCTGCTTCTTTCCTTGGTGTTCCTTTGATAAAAGCAGGAATCATAATATTTTCTATGGCATTGAATTCTGGCAGTAACTCATGGAATTGAAAAATAAAACCCAACGCTTGATTTCTGAATTCAGAAAGTTCATTTTCTTTTAAACTCAAGATGTCGGTTTTGTCAATTTGTAAGGAAACATCCGAGCCAGAGTCGGGAGATGACAAGGTGCCCAATATTTGTAAAAGGGTTGTTTTTCCTGCACCAGAAGGGCCAACTATTGCTATGATTTCACCGGAATTAATCTCTAGTGCAATGTTTTTGAGGACATTAACATCGCCTAATTTTTTATGAATATTACGTGCAATAATGAGTTTTTCCATAGCGAGTACAAAGTACTATTTAATCTGTTTTTCTCTAGGAGCCAGCTTAGTTTTTTTTAGTACACTCAGAAATATTTTTTTATTATTAAATATAGGAGAACCAAAAGAAACTTGTTTATTATATATATTTATATTTGTTAATCAAAACAATAGATATGAATTCGTTGGAAACAGCATATGTTGCGGGAGGTTGTTTTTGGTGTACAGAAGCTGTATTTCAGCGCCTGAAGGGGGTTGAAGAAATTCATTCGGGCTATATGGGTGGAACTGTAAAAAACCCTGCCTACCGAGAGGTTTGTACTGGAAGAACAGGGCACACCGAAGGGATTAAGATTCTTTTTGATCCCAAGATAATTTCTTATCGAAGCCTGTTAACGGTGTTTTTTGCTACCCACGATCCAACTACCTTAAACCGTCAAGGAAATGATGTTGGAACTCAATACCGCTCTTCAATTTTTTACACTACCGATGAACAAAGAGCAATTGCTGTTGATTTAATTGCAGAACTACAAAAAACTACTTTCGAAGCACCCATTGTTACGGAATTATTGGCAGAAATGCCCTTTTACATGGCAGAGGAGGAACATCATAACTACTATAATAACAATAGTGAGCAAGGATATTGCTCTTTCATCATAAGCCCCAAAATTCAAAAGTTAAAACAAAATTACCTGCACCTTTTAAAAACTATATGATCAACGAAAACTTCAACATTGAGACCTTACCACTAACTGAAGAATTAAAAGAAAATTTTACCAATGTTATAAACCTTCTCGGTGAGGATACTGACCGTGAAGGTCTAGTAAAGACTCCTGAACGCGCAGCTAAGGCGATGAAGTTTCTTACGAGCGGCTATTCAATGGATCCAAAAGAAATTCTTGAAGGCGCCATGTTTAAAGAAGACTACAAAGAGATGGTGATCATCAAGGATATTGAGCTCTATTCTCTTTGCGAGCATCATATGCTTCCGTTTTTTGGGAAAGCACATATTGCATACATCCCAAACGGTCATATTGTTGGGTTGAGTAAAATACCAAGAGTAGTAGATGTATTCTCACGCCGTTTGCAAGTTCAAGAACGATTGACGGAACAAATCCTAGAGTGTATCAACGATACTCTCAAACCACAGGGTGTTGCCGTAGTGATTGAAGCTTCCCATATGTGCATGATGATGCGTGGTGTTCAAAAGCAAAATTCAACGACTACAACCTCCGGTTTTCGTGGAGCATTTAAAGAGTCGAATACCCGGAATGAATTTTTAAAACTGATTGCTTCTAGTTTGTCTTAAGATTCTCGAAAAAAACGTTTAAATCCCATGCGACTAAGAATTTTCTTTTCAAAATTCCAGAAAAATTTGAATTGAAAAAAAAGGGTTCCAAAAAAGATCAGTAAGACTTGATAGATTGGAAATACGATTAAAATTCGCAGGAACCAGTAGAGGGCATCTCCCAAAATAACCCCTTCAAAAGCGCTCTTTTCTACCCCCACAAAATCCAATAAGGGTTTGGCTATTTTAACCGATGAAGATCCCGTAATTGCAAAAACAACAAAAATAATAACGAGCTGTAGATTTGATTCTACATCCCATTTATCTTTTAAGCGATTGAAATATCCCATTAAAGGAGTATTGCTGCTATTTGTTGAGCTAACTCTTCTCCAATACGATCTTGAGCTTCTCCAGTTGCAGCACCAATATGTGGGGTAAGTGAAACTTTGGAGTGCATCAAGACTTGCATTGCAGGCTTTGGTTCTTCTTCAAAAGTATCTAAACCAGCAAAAGATAGTTTCCCGCTGTCAAGTGCTTTTAGTAAAGCTACCTCGTCGATTACACCTCCTCGAGCTGCGTTGACAATGGCAGCGCCATCTTTCATCTGATTGAATTCTTTTGCTCCAATTACATAATCTTTTTGTGCCGGTACGTGAAGGCTTACAAAATCAGATTCAGCTAATAGTGATTCTTGCGATTGAATTTTAATGTCAACATCAACCGTTTGACCGTCAAAGAGGGCAACTTGTACTGTAGCAGATTCCATAAACTTATCGGCAGCAATGACACGCATTCCAACACCGAGAGCAATCTTAGCAACTTCTTGACCAATACGACCAAAACCTATGATTCCAATCGTTTTTCCACGAAGTTCAATTCCTTTAGCATAAGCTTTTTTCAAACCCTTGAAATTAGATTCTCCTTCTAAAGGCATGTTGCGGTTGGAGTCGTGTAAAAAACGAACTCCACCATAAAGATGAGCAAACACCAATTCTGCAACCGAAGCCGAAGAAGAGGCGGGTGTATTGATTACATTCAATCCTTTTTCGCGAGCATAGGCAACATCGATGTTATCCATTCCAACACCACCTCTTCCAATGATTTTTAAAGAAGGACATGAGTCAACCAACTCTTTACGCGCAGTGGTTGCGCTTCGGACCAGTAAAACGGTTACCTCATTCTCGTTGATATAAGAAATTAGTTGTTCTTGTGCTACGTTGGTTGTGATCACCTCAAAGCCTTGGGCTTCTAGGGCATCAATTCCACTTTGAGATATTCCGTCGTTTGCGAGTACTTTCATGTATGTATTTTAAAGAGTTTGTTCGAATTTTTGCATTACGTCAACCAAAAGTTGTGCGCTTTCTAGGGGAAGTGCATTGTAGATAGAAGCACGGTATCCGCCAACAGATCGGTGTCCTTTAAGACCACTTATACCTGCCTCATTCCATAAAGCGTCAAAAGCTGCTCCGTCTACTCCTTCTGCAAGATTGAAGGTAGCATTCATATACGAACGGTCTTCTTTTGCAGCAAAACCTTCGAAGGCTGAATTGCGATCAATTTCGTTGTATATAAGGGCTGCTTTTGCTTGGTTGTGTTTTTCAATATGCGCCAATCCACCATTTTCCTGCAACCATTCTAAGGTTAGCATGGAGGTGTATATCGGAAATACAGCTGGTGTATTGAACATGCTGTCGCTATTTAATTGTACTTGGTAGTCCATCATCGATGGGATGACACGATTAACTTTTCCAAGAATATCTTCTTTAATAATAATTAAGGTAGCTCCGGATGGCCCCATGTTTTTTTGAGCTCCAGCATAAAAGAGATCAAATTTTGAATAGTCAAATTGTCTTGAAAAAATATCGGAACTCATATCGGCAACAAGAGGGACATTGGTTTCAGGAATCTCCTGAAATTGAGTTCCAAAAATAGTATTGTTGGTGGTGATGTGTAAATAGTCTAGGTCAGAAGGAATTTCGTGGCCTTTGGGGATGAAATTGAAATTTTGATCTTTAGAAGATGCAACTTCAACTACTTCTCCGAAAAGATTAGCCTCTTTTATGGCCTTATTTGACCAAGCTCCTGTATTGATATAGCCCGCTTTTTTATCTAATAAATTGTAGGCAGCCATCAGGAATTGCATACTAGCTCCCCCTTGAAGAAATAAGGCTTTATACCCTTTGTCTTTGAGGCCAGTAAGTTCTAGTGCCAACTCTTGCGCACGTTCCATAACAGCAATAAACTCTTTACTTCTGTGCGATATCTCAATAAGTGAAAGACCCATTCCGTTGAAGTCTAAAACCGCTTCGGAAGCCTTTTTCATTACTGAGGCTGGTAGTATGGAGGGACCTGCACTAAAATTATGCTTTTTCATATTTTTTATTAAGGTGCAAATATCTGTATTACCCATTAAAAAACGCCATATAAATGTGCATTTTTTAAATGAATTTTTAACATTCTACGTTAATATGTTTAAAAAATCTAATGTATTTTTTCCATCTGCATAATCCCAGAGTTGAGGCAGTTGGGCTTTACCAAAAGCAAAGTGACCGGCTGTGTTTTGATTGGAGCTAATGCATTGAATCAAATCCTGATCCTCGATTAACTTTTTTTCTAGCATTTGCGCATCCTCGTAATATTCATAATGCAGGCATGCTACTGGGGAAGTATAGGAGGCATCTTCTTTGAGCATAAAAAAACCATTGTCTAGTAAATCAAAAAGACTCATTAGATATACCGCCTTGTTGTAATCGTAATTATTTGCATACTTAGCCGAATCCATTAGACTGGCATACGGATAAAGTGCACCAAAAATTAAATTTAAATCATAGTCTTTGGGGACAAATATTTTGGAGGTACTTCTACAACCCAAGCCAAAGTACTGAACGATATCTGAGGCTAAAGCTTGGAGTTCCTCCTGGGTTTCGTTTCCATCCAAAATGGCAACACCATTTCTGTTGGAACGAATCAGGTTAGGGACTTTTGAAAAATAATACTCAAAATAACGCGCAGCATTATTACTACCCGTAGCGATGACCGCGTCAAAATCGGTAAAGCGCTCTTTTGTAAATTCCACAAAGCTGGTAAAACGGGGTTCGAATTCTTCTAATTTCTGAATCAGAAAAGCGATCAGCAATGGATCGGAAGAAGAACATTTAATCAAGGCTTTGTTTCCACTCAATAAAACACTCAATACATCGTGAAAACCAACCAAAGGAATGTTTCCAGCTAGGACCAAACCAACAGTTTTCGGAGCTGTATGATCAAAAGAATAGGGGAGTAGCCACTGGGTTAAATCTTTTTTGTTGAGCAATTGGCCCCAGGCTGCAAAAGCGTGTAAAACGTTTTCTTTAGAAAACCATCCGTTCTTACTTTTGGCGTGCTTTATTGTTTCGAACAAACGATCGTAAGTCGGATCTTCGGGATTGATGTTTCTTAGGAAGTCGCCCAAGCGATCGAATGCAAATATTCGTTGTTCTAGTTGGATCATTATTTGTAGGATAAACTTTTAGGTCTTACTTTTGTGGCAAATTTAACTAAAGAATTCCTACTATGGCTATTATTATTACAGATGAGTGCATTAATTGCGGAGCCTGTGAACCGGAATGCCCGAATACGGCTATTTATGAAGGAGCAGATGATTGGCGTTATAAGGACGGGACTTCTTTGAGTGGTAAGGTTATTCTTCCAGACGGAAAGGAAGTGGACGCAGATGAAGTACAAGAGCCTGTATCCGACGAATTGTATTATATCGTACCCGACAAGTGTACGGAGTGTAAAGGCTTTCATGATGAACCTCAATGCGCGGCTGTTTGCCCCGTAGATTGTTGTGTTCCCGATGATGAACATGTAGAAACCGAAGAAGTATTACTTGGGAAGCAGCGTTTTATGCATCCGGAATAAAGTACGGTTTCGGTTCAAGAAGAATAAATAAGTTCAATTATTTTCATGAAAAAAGGCTACTCCGTTAGGAGTAGCCTTTTAAGCTTTGTAGTCTTATTTTTACAATAGACTAGAACTTGTAGTTCAACGATAAGTTAAACATAGTCCCTAATTGACTGAAGTGGTAACCATCATAAGTCATTCGAGAATAACGTTGGTTAAATGTAATTAGATTGGACTGATTTTTAACTGCAGCAGCATCAGCTAATAAAGCGTCTCCTGCAGCGTTTTTAGAAATGAAACTCCATTCCGGTAAAACGTTAAACAGGTTGTTTATATTAAATGCTAGAGTCGTTTTTTCAGAAACACTGTAGTTGATAGCTAAGTCTGTAACCATTTTTGGAGTAAACTCCGTGAAAATGTTATTATCAAGACCTTGTTGTTGGAAAGTAGTTTTCCCGAAATAGGTGTTGTTTAAAGACAAACCAATCTTATTGATTGTATAATCAGCACCTAAGATCCATTTAGTTTTTGGTCTAGAAGTAAAGAATAAAGCTTCTTGGGTTTCATTTACAACTGACTGTCCAGCATTTGCAACGAGTGTAGTGTTTTTAACAGCACCATCACGTTCGTTTTGAATGGTATAGTTACCAGACAAGTTTAAATCAAGTTCACCTGCACCTAAAGCAATATCCTTGTAAGAAAGTACTACATCAATTCCCGATGTTTTGGTGTCAATTGCATTAGAAAAGAAACTAACGTCACTAAGGTTATTTTCACTTAAAAGAACGTCTAAGGGGTTAGATGCAGTTCCAGTTGCTCCAATTTCAGTACCCAATACGATACGGTCTTGTACTGCAATGTTGTAGTAGTCAAATGTATAGCTAAACTTGGTACCCATTTTACCACCAAAACCGATGGTAAAGTTATTAGATGTTTCAGCATCTAAAGGATCAATACCTAATAATTTCGCTTGTGTAGACACGTTACTGATTAAACCACCCACTTGAATTCCTTGTCCAGGAACAAAGCTATATTGTGCTTTTTGAGTATAGATCTGGTGTAGAGTCGGTGCTCTAAATCCAGTTGAAACCGATCCTCTAAGTATAAGCGCATCGCTTACTTTGTAACGAGAACTGAATTTATAAACAAATGCATTACCGAAATCAGAATAGTTTTCCGATCTGATAGTACCACTTAATAAAAAGATATCCGATACATCGTAGTCTAAACTAAAGTAACCACCAATGTTGTAACGGTTGAATTTTCCAGAGTTTTGAGGAGAAGCTCCTGCAAATGAATCCGCACCACCACCTTCGTAAGAAGCAAGCTCACCAGCAATTACTTCAAATGTTTCTGTTCTAAACTCAGCACCAATACCGATACTAACTTTATCAGAAAGAATTTTTGAAATATCGATGTTTCCAAGGTTGTGAGAAAACTTAGTTCCTCCTGGATCGAACGATTGCTGACTGTTACTTCTGTACTTTTCAGCACCTTCAGTAATTTCACCGTCATCTACAGATCCATTGCCGTTAGCATCAACCCAAGTAGAAGGAGAGTATACTACATTTCTGTTGTGAGACTGATTTACCTTATACGTTTGGAGGTTTCCACCCGTTGTAAAACTTGCGTCAATATTCCATTCGTTAATAGTTGATCTAAATCCTACAGTAGCGTTATAATCACTTAATAAACCTTCAAATGTTGGAACATAACCATCATAGCTACCTCCTGGACCATTTGGAAAGAAGTCAGCTAAGTAAGGGAAAGAAGCCTCTGTTCTCCAGTAAGGCGTTCTGTAGTTTGCAAAACTGTTTACAGATTTGTAAACGTATGCAGCATCACCGTATAATTCTGTATTATCGCTCAAGTTATAACCGAAGTTTACTGCAAATTTAGCCGCAGCAGTTTCTGGAGATCCATTGATATTCCCTGCATCTGGTCTTCTAGACAAAAAGGACTGTACATCAGAAAGACTAGCTCCAAAATCACCAGCTTCACCAGCAGCATCAACAGTACCGGGTCTGTTTGCAAGGTTTACTTTAGATAAGTCAATTGTATAATTCACAAATCCATTATCAGCACCAATACTAGTTCCGTTATTTACTGCTACACCGAACATTTCACCATCGCCTTCAGAAGTAATTCCTGTACGTACAGTAGCAGAACCTGAATTTGGAGTGTCTTTAAGTATGATGTTCATTACACCAGCAATTGCATCCGATCCGTATTGTGCAGATGCACCATCTCGTAAAATCTCAACACGCTTGATTGCGTCTGTTGGAATTGCAGAAATATCAGCACCTGTTTCTCCACGTCCTGGTGAGGTTTGTGTGTACAATAATGCACTTAGGTTTTTACGTTTTCCGTTTATAAGAATCAAAGTTCTTGAAGGTCCCATGTTTCTAATTTCATAAGGATCTAATAAAGAAGTCACATCATTTACGGGAGTTTGTACCGTGTTGAATGATGGAATTCTGTACTGAAGTGCCTTATCGAAAGTAGCTTGACCCGTCATAGCAAGATCCGAAGAAGAAACTACATCAATAGGTAATGCAGTATCTACATTACTTCTGGGTGCTGTTCTACTCCCTGATAAAAACAACTTCACTTAATTGTTGACTGTCAGCCAAGACTACGTCAAGATTGCTTTGCCCACTATAATTAACTTCTGAAGTGCCATATCCAACATAGCTGAATATTAATACTGCTCCTTCGTTAACATCCAAAGAGTACGCCCCGTCGAAATCTGAAACAGTTCCGTTGGTTGTACCTTTTTCTACAATGTTAGCCCCAGGCACTACGTCCCCGTTGCTGTCTATTACTAAACCTGATACTGATGTTTGTGCGAAGGCTATTCCAACGGTACAAAACAACAATAAACTTAAAATGTGTTTTTTCATATTTATATATATAGTTAATAATGGCCCAAATTAAGACAATTAAATCCACATTCAAACACATCTGTTAACACTTTCTTAACATTTCATATGTGCAACCCATTTATCATCAGTATCGAATCCAATTTAAGTTAAGTCTTAGAAGGGATGAATGCACTTATGTACAATCCGAAATAGTTTTTATTTTAAAAACTGAGGGAAGAATATTGTTTCAAACATTAATTTTTCGTGTTTTATATATTAGACAGATACTAGAGATTGTATATTCGCAAAAAAAAATATTAATGAAAGCAGGAATAGTAGGATTACCCAACGTAGGTAAATCGACCCTTTTTAATTGTCTATCCAATGCAAAAGCACAAAGCGCAAACTTCCCGTTTTGTACTATTGAGCCCAATATTGGCGTAGTGAATGTTCCAGATCCACGTTTAGAAAAGCTTGCAGAACTTGTAGTACCCGAAAAAGTACTTCCAGCAACAGTCGAAATTGTTGATATTGCTGGACTGGTAAAAGGAGCTAGTAAAGGAGAGGGTTTGGGAAATCAATTTCTAGCTACTATTCGTGAAACAGACGCCATAATTCATGTATTGCGTTGTTTTGATAATGATAATATCATTCATGTTGAAGGTTCGGTAGACCCCATCCGTGATAAGGAAATCATTGATATTGAGTTACAATTCAAAGATCTAGAAACAGTAGAAAAACGCTTGGAGAAAGTAAATCGTGCTGCACGAACAGGGGACAAAGATGCTCAGAAATTACAAGCTGTTTTATTGCAAATAAAAGAAGGCTTAGAGCAATCTAAAAATGTGCGTTCACTCGATTTTTCAGAGAAAGAACGCGAAGAAGTAATCACCGAACTTCAATTGATTACCGACAAGCCGGTATTGTATGTGTGTAATGTGTCTGAAGAAGCAGCTGCTTCCGGGAATGCGTATGTTGATCAAGTTAAAGCCTTAGTTGCTGAAGAAGATGCAGAAGTCTTGGTTTTGGCAATCAGTGTTGAAGCAGATATTAACGAATTGGAAACCTATGAAGAGCGAAAACTTTTTTTAGACGACCTTGGTCTTGAAGAGCCGGGTGCTGCAAAATTGATTCGCAAAGCATATCAACTACTCAAACAACACACTTATTTTACTGCTGGCGAGAAAGAAGTTCGCGCTTGGACGATTAATTTGGGGGCTACTGCACCTCAAGCTGCCGGGGTGATTCATACCGATTTTGAAAAAGGCTTTATCCGTGCCGAAGTAATTTCGTACGAAGATTATACCACCTATGAAACGGAGACCAAGGTGAAAGAAGCCGGACGCATGCGTGTTGAAGGTAAAGAATACACCGTAGTTGACGGAGATGTAATGCATTTCCGATTTAATGTTTAACAAGCTTTATTAAAAATTTATTATGGCATCAACAGTATATATTTTTGGACAAATGGCTGTCAAGAGTTACGAGGATTATTTTACACAGTACGGTTCTCCTTTTTTACCCATACTCGAAAAGTTTCAAGGTACTTTATTAGCGGCTACTAAAAATGGAAGAACCCTAGAAGGTCAGCCTTTTGGGAATTGGACCGTTTTAATGCAGTTTCCCTCTAAGGAAATGGCTTATGGTTTTGTTACTTCAGAAGAATATGCTCCCCTTATGGAGTTGCGTGTGAATCAGCTTACAGATGGCGCACATGCGGTACTCATTCCAGGAGAGCTCGCAGCGATGGAATAAATTCCTGTGAATTTTTTTCTATTCTATTGAAATACTTAAATTGAGTTTTAAAACATTCCCCATGAGAAAAACAGCAGTTACCCTAGTTCTTGTACTTTGTACTAAATTCGCTTTAGCACAAAATACGATCTCAACCATTGAGATCGCAACGGTTGAAAAACACCTCTACACCCTAGCTTCTGATGCAATGGAAGGCCGAAAAGCGGGCACCCCAGGGATTGAAAAAGCAGCACAATATATAGAAACTGTTTTTGAGGATATTGGCTTGACGACCTATAACGACCTTCCGACCTATCGCCAGAACTTTAAGGCAATGGGCTTGGACCTTTTCAATGTCATTGGTGTTTTAGAAGGAAAGAGTAAAAAAAACGAATTTGTAGTTATTTCTGCACACTATGATCATCTTGGTGTGAAAAAAGAAGGAAGGGGTGATTTGATTTATAATGGAGCAGACGACGATGCTTCAGGAACAACAGCTGTATTGACCTTAGCACAATACTTTAAAGAATTGGATGCCAACGAACGCACCCTTATTTTTGTAGCGTTTACCGCGGAAGAAATGGGTTTGTTGGGTTCTAGACATTTTGGTGAGGATGTAGATGCTTCTCAATTCATCGCTGGCATCAATATCGAGATGATTGGAAAAGATTCGAGTTATGGACCTAATACGGCATGGCTCACCGGCTTTGATCGTTCTGATTTCGGAACCATCATTCAAAAAAACTTAACAGGAACTTCCTATACCGTCCATCCTGACCCTTATCCTGAACAAAACCTCTTTTTTAGATCTGATAACACTAGTTTAGCACAACTGGGCATACCCTCCCATACCTTTTCTACGGTTCCGATTGATGTAGATGTACATTATCATCAAGTTTCGGATGAAGCCGCAACACTCGACATGGAAATCATTACCCAAACCATTCGGGCTATTGCCCTCGGTACCCAGTCAATTATTAGTGGAGCAGATACCCCAACACGCGTTGTGTTGCGGAAGGGTGAGGGGAGGAGAAAATAAGCTTAGCTTACTTCTTCAATGTATTTTTCTTATATTTGAAATAATAGTTTCCAAACGCTGTTTCTTTTATGCTTAACCTACGATTCAATACCGATCCTTTTTTGTACTGCTTAAGGCTCTTAAGCGACTTCCTTTGGTCTTATGGATTCGAGGAAGGGATTTTGTGCGGGCTGTTTTTAATTCTAAACCAAGAAAAATTGCTGGCCTTTTGGTTTTTAAAGCAGTTAAAATCCTAGTGCTGAAGTTTTTTATTGAGATGTAGTTCAATAACTTTTCAAGTTTGTTCTCTTGTTTACAAACTAAGCTTGGCTTAGCATGAGACTGCCTAAGCCAAAATCAAAAGATTGCATAAGCTGTATAATAAATTATCTATGTTTTAGTACTTTCACGGTATGCAACAAGAAAAGGCATTAGCGATACTTCAGTCTGGAAAAAACACATTTCTTACCGGTTCTGCTGGAACGGGTAAAACCTTTGTTTTGAACCAATACATTTCGTATTTAAAAGAGCGAAAAATCACAGTTGCTGTAACGGCATCTACTGGTATTGCTGCAACGCACATGAATGGGATGACCATTCACTCTTGGTCGGGCATTGGCGTAAAGGAGTTTGTTTCTCAAGCCGATTTAGTGAATATGCGATCCAAAAAATACCTTAAAACACATCTCGAAAAAGTTACCGTTTTGATTATCGATGAAGTTTCGATGTTGCACTTAAACCAACTCAATGCGGTAGATGCGGTTTTGCGCTATTTCCAAGACCCTTTACATCCATTTGGAGGGGTGCAAATTGTTCTCTGTGGGGATTTTTTTCAACTCCCACCCATAGGAAGTCAAGGCGTGACCAGTAAAGAGAAATTTGCATTCATGTCCGAAGCTTGGTCAATGGCGGGTATGTCAGTCTGCTACCTCACCGAGCAATACAGACAAAGTGATAATGACCTGAATTTAATTTTAAATGAAATAAGGACAGGAAAGATTTCAGAAAAAAGCTACCACAAGCTTCAGGGAGCTACTAAAAACAGTTTGAAGGCTGCGGAAGAACCTACAAAACTCTATACCCATAACACTGATGTTGACAGGATAAACGCAGAAAAGCTGGCTAAACTACCGGGTGTAACAAAATCGTTTAAAGCAAAAACATCGGGTAATAAAAAATTAATTGAAACCCTGAAAAAATCAGTTTTGGCAGGAGAAAACCTCGCTTTTAAAATTGGTGCAAAAGTAATGTTTGTTAAAAATGATAAAGAAAAACGCTATGTAAACGGTTCGTTGGGTACTGTAATCGGGTTTAGTGATGCGGGTGTTCCGTCCGTTAAATTATTGGATGAGCGAACTGTTTTTGCTGAAAAAGAAGATTGGAGTATTGCAGATGATACCGGGAAAACATTGGCAAATTACAATCAAATACCCCTGCGTTTGGCTTGGGCAATTACGGTGCATAAATGCCAGGGAATGACCTTGGATGCAGCTGAAATTGATTTATCCAAAACATTTGAAATGGGCCAAGGTTATGTTGCTCTTTCTCGTTTAAAAAAACTAGAAAGCCTAAAGCTAAAAGGCTTGAATGAAATGGCTTTACAGGTTGATGGATTGGCACATAAAGCAGACTTGCGTTTTCAAGAGCTTTCTGAAGACGCTGATAATGCATTTAAATTAGAAGAACTCGAGCTTCTTGCTAAAAAATTTCTCCGAGATAACGGAGGATTAATTGATAAAAAAGAAATTACCAAAAACAAGAAGAAGCTAAAAGAGAAGGCTCAAGGGAAACAATCGACTTTCGAAGTCACCTTAATGCATTTGAAGCAACAAAAAAGTTTAAAAGAGATTGCAGAAATCAGAGGCCTAACCTTGGGTACTATTTCTGGGCACTTAATTAAAATCAGAAAAGACCATCCGGAGGAAGACTTAACTTACTACAAGCCCAAAAGTACGCTCCTTAAAAAAGTGAAAGTCGTTTACGATAAACAACCCAAAAACGCGCCCATTAGTTTAAATGTGATTTACAGTAAATTAGGCGGTTCTGTTAGCTATGACGATATCAAATTAGCCCTCGCATTCATCCAAGATTGATTAGTCGAGTCTCTTTAAAACATCCTCCACAGAACACCCACCCGGAATCCATAACGCATCTTGATACCGCTTAAACCAAGTCATTTGTCTTTTGGCGTAGCGCCGGGTATTCTTTTTAATTTCTTCTAGGGTCGTTTTTCTGTCCAAAATCGTATCGAAATGGGAAAACCATTCTCGGTAACCTACAGTTTGCAGCGCATTGACATCTTTGCTGGGGTAAAGACTTCGTGCTTCTGCTTCAAGACCAGCAGAGACCATCTGATCGACCCGCAGGTTGATGCGGTCGTATAGGATTGGACGATCCCATTGGATGACGATCTTCTGTGTTTTAAAGAAGGTAGGGTCTTTTTTATTGCCTAAAAAGCTGGAATAGGGTTGTCCGCTCGATAAGCAGACCTCTAGGGCCCGAATGAGTCGATGGGGGTTGCCCAAATCTACCTTTTGGTGATACACAGGGTCCACAGTTTTTAAGAGAGCTACCAGAGCCTCTATTCCTTCTTCTTGGAGTTGCTTGTTCAATTGATCACGAAACGCAGGATCAACTTCAGGGAAATCATCTAAACCCTCAAGTAGTGCATCGGCATAGAGTCCCGAACCACCGACTAAAATAAGGGTGTCTTTGGTTTTAAATAGTGTTTGCAAGCACTCCATTGCTTCCCGTTGAAAGCTTCCAATACTATAGGGCTCATGAATGCTGCGTTGCTGAATAAAATGATGTGGGGCTGCAGCTAATTCTTTTGGACTCGGCACGGCAGTTCCGATCGACATTTCTTTATAAAACTGTCGGGAGTCACACGAAATAATCTCAGTATCATAATGCTGTGCTAAGGCAATAGCCAAAGAAGTTTTCCCGCTGGCGGTTGGACCAGCAATGTAAAGTAAACGTTTAGAATTCATCGTTCAAAGTACTTCCGCATTGATGACAAAATACGGCGCCGTCCTTATGGAGTTCGTTGTTGCATTGCAAACACGCTTGCGTATTGGTATCAACATCATTGTTTTGTGTGGCCATTTCAGAAGATACAATCCCTGTGGGCACTGCAATGATTCCGTAACCCATAATCATGATAAAAGAGGCTAGAAGCTGTCCTAAGGGCGTTTGTGGTGCAATATCTCCGTAGCCTACTGTGGTCATGGTTACGATTGCCCAGTAGATGCTTCGTGGGATACTCGTAAACCCACTGCTTTCTCCTTCGATCAGGTACATCAGGGTACCAAAAATAATACAGAGTATGAATACAGCAAAAAGGAAGACCGATATTTTCGCTCTGCTGGCATACAAGGCTTTGATTAAGAAATTCGATTCTCCAATGAAGCGGGTAACTTTTAAAATCCGAAATACACGGAGTAAACGCAGAGCACGAAGGGCTATTAACGATTCGGATCCGACAAAAAAGAGGGATATGTATTTGGGAATAGTCGACAGTAGATCGATGATTCCGTAAAAGCTAAACACATAACTTAAAGGTTTTTTAATGGCAATAAGACGGATGATGTATTCAATAGAAAATAATGCTGTGATGACCCATTCCATGATGTTCAGCTCAGCTTGGTAACGAGTGTGAATTGAAGCAATACTTTCTAACATAACCAAAACAACACTCAGTAGGATGAGAATTAAAAGAATCAGATCGAAACGTTTCCCAGCTGGAGTGTCTGCTTCATAAACAATCTCATGAAGGCGGTGTTTCCAATACGGTGTTTTCTTAGATTTCATTTCAGTTTGCGAAGTTATGAATTTTTATACGGTATCCAGATCAATGATTTTTTTGTAGCGTTGTTTACGTAGAAAACTTCGAATAACAGCTTGGGTATCTCGATTGTTGTCGATGGGAATTAAACGCTTTTCAATGGCTTCGACTGTCTTAATCTGATGATTTAACTTAAAATATCCATACCCTTGAAAAACACAATCTTTGATGTAAATAAAACTTTGCTCTCCCTGAGCTTTCCCTTTATCAATAATGAGCATGTTGCTGAGGGGATAGGCCAGTTCGTTTTGGATGTTCTCTAGGCGTTTGTTGTAGGCTTTTGTGGATTCATCCCCAACACAGGCACCTTTACAAACTTTAATTCCATGACCGAAACAAGCTTTATTCGGATTCCCCAAAGAAGTTTGGCTTTCGCAAAGTTCAAAGGTGTCCATCCAGATTCGGAGCTTGCGGTTTGCATCTTTTTTATTCTTAAAAACCTCTAGGTATTGCCTTTCATGAATAACCGGCTCGATGAGTAAACGATGATAGGGAGTTGTTTCGTCTAACCGAATTCCCATAGCAAAGTGGCGATACTTAAGTGCATGATTCAATACGGGCTGATTACTTTTGATTTCGTGCTGTTCTTTGAGTAGGGCTATGCATTCGTTTCCACAAAGTTCATAGGATGCTCGAGCAAGTTTTTTTTGAATTTTTACCGCTTTTGCATTGTCTCCAGTCAAATGGTTAAGAACGCGCTTTTTTATGTTTTTACTCTTGCCAATATAGATGATATTTCCTTCACTATCGTGTATGTAATAAACTCCAATTTCGGAAGGTAACTCTTCAATGATGTTCAGGAATTTTGGAGATACTTTATTTTTATTCAACTCTTTAACATAGGTGCTGATGATCTCTTTTCCGCTGTCTTTTTCCAGTAATAATTTAAAAAGCTCCAAGGTCGCAAGTGCATCTCCATGAGCACGGTGCCGATCTGTAATTGGAATTCCAAGGGAGCGTACTAGATTACCGAGTTTATACGACTCTGCATCGGGGAGTAGCTTTTGAGATAATGCAACAGTACATAGGGATTGACTCTGGAAGGCATAACCCAACCTTCGGAATTCGGTTTGTAGGATGCGGTAATCAAACTCCGCATTATGCGCAACAATCACACAGCCTTCAGTGATTTCAACAATGCGTTTGGCGAGTTCAAAAAATTTCGGTGCATTGACCAGCATCTTACTGTTGATGCCTGTTAAGCGCTCTACAAACGGTTGGATATCCCGCAGTGGGTTCACTAAACTTGACAATTGATCTACAACTTCTTGTCCATTGTATCGATAAACAGCAATTTCGGTAATTCCTTCTTCGTTAAATTTGCCACCTGTGGTTTCTATATCAAGGATTGCATACATCGGCTAATAATTTCTTGATCCAAAAATTTTACTACCAACACGAATCATGGTACTGCCTTCTTCAATGGCCAAGGCATAATCTCCACTCATTCCCATGGATAGCTCGTTTGCTTCTGGATGCTGCGTTTGTAGCCAGTCAAATTGTTTTTTTAGCGTTTTAAATTCAGAGCGAATTTGATCTTGGTTATCGGTAAAAGTAGCCATTCCCATCAATCCTTTGATTCGGATGTGGGGGAGTGGGTTTGTTTTTAAGTCGATTACTACGGCTTCAAGTTCTTCTTTGTTAAAACCAAACTTGCTGTCTTCTTGAGCAATATGCATTTGCAGTAAACAATCGATAACCCGATCGCTTTTCGCTGCTTGTTTGTTGATTTCTTTTAACAGTTTGTAGCGGTCTACTCCGTGAATCAAAGAGACATAGGGCGCCATATACTTCACCTTATTGGTTTGCACGTTTCCAATCATATGCCATTGGATGTCCTTGGGAAGGGTTTCCCATTTTTGGGTCATTTCTTGGATTTTATTCTCCCCAAAAATCCGTTGCCCAGCGGCATAGGCTTCTTCAATGTCGGCATTGGGTTTTGTTTTTGAAACGGCAACCAAATGAACCTGTTTTGGAAGGCCTTCAAGAATAGAAAGGAGTTGCTTTTGAATACTCATTATAGAAATTGAGTCGCTATGGTTGGGTTTCTGCGATCGGTACGGTAATCATAAAAACCTATTCCTGATTTAACCCCTAGATTTCCAGCCTGAACCATGTTGACTAGGAGAGGAGCTGGTGCGTATTTGGCAGTTCCAAAGCCCTCGTGTAGGACTTCGAGAACCGAAAGGCAAACATCCAGTCCAATAAAATCGGCTAATTGTAAAGGACCCATGGGATGGCCCATACCCAACTTCATCATATGGTCTATTTCATATACGCCGCCAATACCTTGAAAAAGAGTTTCAATGGCTTCATTGATCATTGGCAATAAGATGCGGTTGGCTACAAAGCCTGGATAATCCTGAGCCAGCAAAGGGATTTTATCCAACTGTTTGGATAGGTCTAAAATTTGATTGAGTGTTTGCTCTTCCGTTTTAAAACCTTGTATCACTTCAATCAGGCGCATCACCGGTACGGGATTCATAAAGTGCATACCGATTACTTTTTCGGGTCTATTGGTGAAGGAGGCAAGCTTTGTGATGGAAATTGAGGAAGTGTTTGTCGCTAAAATGCAATCTTTCGGTGCAACAGCATCCATCTGACGAAAAAGTTTTTCTTTTACCCCTATGTTTTCTGATGCAGCTTCGATAACCAAGTCTGCATTTGCGAGGGCTTTATCTAAATCTGTTGAGGTTTGAATGCGATTGATGCTTGCCTCTTTTTCAGCTTCTGTCAAGATTGCTTTGGTAACCTGACGGTCTAGGTTTTTTTGAATTACTGCTAAAGCGCGTTGCAATTGGTCTTCGGAAAGATCAACCAACTGAACATTAAATTTGTTTTGAGCAAAGCAATGGGCAATTCCATTGCCCATAGTACCACTTCCAATGACGGTTATGTTTTTCATTGTATTCTTATTTAAAACAAGCTATTATTTGATGTGCAACGCGCAATGCCTCTGTGGCGTGGCTTAGGGTTACAATCGGATCTGTATCGTTTTGAATCGCAGCGGCAAAGGTATTGAGTTCTTCTAAAATAGCATTCGATTCTTCTATGGTTGGGGGTTCAAAATAGATTTGCTTTTTTACGCCCTCAGCATTTTGGAGGATCATATCGTATTCTCCTGGCTGCTCGGGAGCATCTTTCATTTTGACAACTTCTACCTGCTTGGCTAAAAAATCAACTGCGATGTAGGCTTCTTTTTGAAAAAAACGGGTTTTACGCATACTCTTAAGTGAAATTCTACTGGCTGTTAAATTGGCAACACATCCGTTTTCGAATTCGATACGAGCATTAGCAATGTCTGGAGTTTCACTGATTACAGCAACTCCTGAACCACTAACATGGGTAACTTTAGAGTTGACAACACTGAGGATGACGTCGATGTCGTGAATCATCAAATCTAGGATAACGGGAACATCGGTACCTCGTGGATTGAATTCAGCCAAGCGATGTGCTTCGATAAACATCGGCTTTTCTATATGTTCTTTGATCACTTTAAAGGCTGGATTAAAACGCTCTACATGCCCAACCTGGCCCTTGAGGTTCTTTTGGTTGGCTAAAGAAACAATTTCTTCGGCTTGTGCGACTGTTTGGGTAATTGGTTTTTCAATAAAAACATGCTTCCCTGCATTCAAACATTGGATTGCCATTTGATGATGAACCATGGTTGGCGTTACGATGTCAACCACATCGACTTCAGCGAGAAGGGCTTCGATTGAATCAAAGGCAGTATACCCTTCTTTTTCAGCTAAGGCTTTGGCGGCAGTGGTATCGGGATCATAAAAACCCATTAATTCATAAGAATCCGATTCCTGAAGTAACCGTAAATGAATTTTACCTAAATGCCCAGCACCCAAAACTCCTGCTCTCAACTTTTTCATTTTTTGTATCCCTGTTTTATGCTTTTCAAAGGTACATTTTTAGACTTAATTTCCCTTTAAAGTTCCTAATAAAAGCCAATTTATTGTTTATTTTTGGAGTCATGAATAAACCTATTGACGCAGCCAAACACCAAGGACAACGCAAACTTCTTATTGACCGACTTGCCTCTATGGGAATTTCAGATCGCCTGGTTTTAGATGCCATGCTTCAGGTACCCCGACATTGGTTTATGGATGTGGGTCTGGAATCGCATGCCTACGACAATAAAGCCTTTCCTATTGCTGCGGATCAAACAATTTCTCACCCCTATACCGTTGCTTTTCAGTCCCAGCTCCTAGAAGCAAAGGCAGGTGATCAAGTTTTAGAAATCGGAACAGGCTCGGGCTATCAAACTGCAGTTTTACTTGCTTTGGGTATAAAAACCTTTACCGTAGAACGGCAGCAAGAGCTTTTTAAAAAAACTAAACGTTTGTTTTCTAAGTTGAATTTATACCCCAAAAAAGTTGTTTTTGGCGATGGCTATTTGGGTATGCCCGAAGATGCTCCTTTTCAAGGAATCGTTGTAACAGCAGGGGCGCCTGATGTCCCCAAGCCCTTGCTTAAGCAACTGGCAGTGGGGGGGCGTTTGGTAATTCCTATTGGAACCGATGAGCAAATCATGACTCGATATACGCGTACCTCTGAAAAAGAATTTGACAAAGAAACCTTCGGTGCTTTCCGCTTTGTTCCTATGCTAAAAGATAAAAATTGAGTTTAGAGTGTTGAAAGCAATTTTTCTAGGCGTTCCAAACCCTCTTTTCTCGCTTTTTTGTTCGCTTCTGAAGCATCATCAGCTTCTCCCGCTCTAAAAAATCCGTGACCAGCCCCTTCATAAATTACAGGAATATAAACCTTGTTGAGCCCTTCCATGGCTTTTTGACTCTTTTCTATGGTTGCATTTACTCGGTTGTCGTTTCCTCCATAAAACCCATATACAGGTGTTTTGATGGTCTTGTAAGCTTCCTCATTTTTTGGGCCAGTTCCATAACAGACAAAAGCTGCGGCTAATTGATCTTCGTTCGATACGAATCGAAAGGTTTGACTTCCGCCCCAACAAAAGCCTATAACCGCAACTTTAGCGTTTGCCGCATCAATTTGTTTTCCATAGGCCATGGTAGCTTGCAGGCCCTTTGTGATCTGATCTGGATCCAGGGCATAGAGTGCGGTTCGTGCGGCATCTGAATTTTTAAATGCTGAGGTTCCTCCACCATCGGGAGCTTTACCAGAGAGTAGGTCGGGAGCAAGAACGATATACCCCATTGCGGCAATTTGATCGGCCATAGAGCGTGGTCAATCGTTGAGCCCTCTGTTTTCATGAATTAAGATTACAACGGGAACTTTATCCGAAACTTCGGGGTAAACCAAAAAGCTTTGTAGCTCTTGTTCTCCAACAGGAATATTTACCCACTCCTGATGTCTAGGAGATTCTTCTAATTGCTTTAAGGGGTTTTGAGCAACGAGTGCGAAGGAGATTAGGAAGAATAAAAACATTGAATAGCGCATGATAATGTATTTTGATACTACTAATGTAAAAGATAAAGAATTTAATTGTACACTACTTCCGGAATTCTTTTTTTACTCGATCGAGATTACGCTTGTTGTCTCGATCTTTGAGGGTATCGCGTTTATCGTGAATTTTTTTTCCACGAGCCAAGGCTATAACCATCTTGGCAATGCCCTTGTCCGTAAGAAATAACCTCAGAGGAACAATGGTTAAGCCTACGTTTTTAATCTCTTTATTGAGTTTACGCAACTCTCTTTTATTGAGTAATAATTTCCTTGTAGAGCGCGGTTTGTGGTTGTAATGAGTACCGTATAAATACTCTTCGATGTACATGTTTACTGCGAACAGTTCTCCACGTTCATTGAATTCACAAAAGCTTTCAGTAATGGAGGCTTTACTTTCACGAATGGACTTTATTTCTGTCCCCGTCAACACCATTCCAGCAGTATATTGATCGATTAGCTCGAACTCAAAGCGTGCTTTTTTATTTTGTATGTTGATCTTCTTTTGCGTCATGGGGCACAAAGATAAGTTTATTCTTTTAGTTTTTGCTTTGCTCGTTTTGGTTTTGTTAGTTTCAGTTGAGCGCAGTTTTGAAAATAAAAAGGCTACCTTAGTGCGTGAAATAAATAGACTGATTTTTGACTATGATTAATTATATTAAATACGGTTTTCGTTGGACAACACACCCCAAAACTAAAGACGGGATTCGTAAATCTAAAATTGAAATCGCTAAAAACCCTAAGCGGTTTGAAATTATTAACTTTCTTCTTGAGCAATTTAAACGGGAGACGACCTATCTAGAAATTGGAGTACGAAATCCCAACCATAATTTTAATAAAATTAATGCTGATTCAAAGCATAGCGTTGACCCTGGAGTTGAATTTAAAAGCAACCCAGTAGATTTTCAACTTACCAGTGATGCATTCTTTGAAGCACTAAGTGCTGGTAAAATACTAACTTCCGACACCCGATTCGATGTGATTTTTATCGATGGTTTGCATTTGGCAGCACAGGTAGATCTCGATATATCGAATGCATTCAAGTTTTTGAAACCAGATGGTTTTGTTGTTTTACACGACTGTAACCCGCCAACGGAGTGGCACGCTCGTGAAGATTATTATTTCAATATGACTCCAGCCAAAGGATATTGGAATGGAACTACTTGGAAAGCTTTTGTGAAGTGGAGATCTAATAGCGAAGTGCAATCTTGTTGTGTAGATACCGATTGGGGTATCGGTATTTTATCAAAAACTGCAGCAATTGGAGGGAGTATAGAAGGTTCAAATCCTTTTTTCGAGTACGATACATTTGCAAATGATAGAAAAAAATATTTAAATTTAATTGATTTTGATCAACTTAAAGAAAAGTTACTAAGCTCATAAGCTTTCATTTAGGGGTCTTAGGAAATACTGTATAACCCAAAAAACGTATTTCATGAAATTCAAATTAAAGAACGCTTTTTTCTCTATTCTGATACTCTTAGCCATTCCTTTGGTTATCGCTTTATTCATTGACAATGAATATCGAGTTGAAAATGAAATTTTGATTCAACAGCCCAAGGCAGAAGTATTTACTTATGTCAAATCCCTACGGAATCAAGATAAATTCAGTAAGTGGGCTACTATTGATCCAAACATCAAAAAAACATATTCTGGAACAGACAGTACCGTTGGATTTGTTTCTGCATGGGAAAGTGATCATCCCGAAGTAGGGAAGGGAGAACAAGAAATTATTAAAATAAACGAGGGAGAACGAATCGATTTTGAATTTCGATTTTTTGAACCCTTTGAAGGCGTCTATACGGGCTATATGATCACAGAATCGATTTCTGAAAACCAAACAAAAGTCCGCTGGGGTTTTGATGGTCGTATGGATTATCCATTCAATCTGATGTTGCTTACCTCTAATTTTCAAAACACCATGAAAAAGGACTTTGGCGAAGGCCTTCAAAACCTAAAAAACCAACTGGAGTCCGTTACTAATGAATACGAATACAATGAATAAAGCATTGCAGACATTGATTGATAACATGCCGGAGAAGACCGGGAAATCTTTGGAAGAATGGAAGGTGCTTTTAAAAAAAAAGACGTTTGCAAAACACAGTGAAGCTGTCAATTTTTTAAAAAAGGATTACCGAGTTACCCATGGTTATGCCAACACCATCGTTCTTTTATCTAAAGATGAAAAACGCTCCGATCAAGATTTGTTAACCAATCAATACCGAGGAAAAGAGTCTTTATTTCCCCTATACGAAGCGCTGTTAGAACGCTTGCTTTCTTTGGGAAATGATGTTGTAGTTGCTCCAAAAAAAGGCAGTGTTAGTTTTATTCGTAAACGACAATTTGCCTTTACTGTACCTGCTTCCAAAGCACGCATTGATCTGGGTTTAAAACTCAAAGGAAAGCCCGTGACGGATCGCCTCGAAAATTCAGGCTCCTACGGATCTATGTGTACCCATAGGGTTCGTATTTCCTCGATTGAGGACATTGATAAAGAACTTATGGACTGGATATTGGAAGCCTATCAGGCTTCGATTTAATTTTCTGTTAAAACATATTGTACAATACATTCATATAGTACTTTTGTAAAAAAACACCCCTATGCGTTACGCTCCCTATTTTCTTTTTATGCTCTGTGTATTGAACCTACAAGCACAGTCCAAACAAATCCAAATTGTTGACTCTTTAAGCCTAGAACCAATTCCCTTTGCTACGGTGCATTTTTCAAACAATAAGGGATTAATTACCGATGCAATTGGTTTTTTTGAGCTCTTGCCCGAACAGCTTGAAGTAAATGATTCCTTATTTGTTTCCTCCCTCGGCTACGACCGACTTGCGGTAGGCTTAAAGCAATTGCAAGACAGTATTCTTTATGTGATGCCCAAGGCAATTGCGCTAGACAATGTGATTTTAACCAATAAAAGCTATACCTCAGAGAAAATCATTGACCTTGTTCAAGAACGACTGGAAAGGAATTACTCAACCGATTACAATAAAAAGCGCTTGTTTCTCAGGGAGTATTACACTCAAAACACAAAGAAGCTGGACATCAGCAAATACAAAACATCAATACCGGAATTGAATCGAAAGCTTTTGGATAGTTTTCTGGTCAATATGCCAAGAACGAATGAGTTCACGATTGAAACCTTGTGTAATTATGTGGGCGATTTTGAAGAAGAGAATCAAAAAATAAACCTAATCAAGGCACGTCTAACCTACGACAAAGGCAATGACTTGATGCAATCTCTTAACGAGCGTATTGAAACCGTTTTACGCGAAAATGTAAAAACGGACTCGTACTTTAAAATACGGTCGGGTATTTTTGGCGGAAAAATGGATGTTGATGGTTTAGAAAAAGAAGTTGACAGCACGGACTTAGTGGCGCTGAAAGAACTTGAAAAGAAGCGTGCTGAAAATAAATTAAAGTGGAAAGAAAATTTTGCAAAACAAAAAAAACAAAGAATCGCAGAACTATACTCGGAATTATTTTTCACTAAAAAGGCGGAGTTAAACTGCATTCAAAAACCGAGTCGTTATCTGTTTTCGGATCCCGAACTAACTTTTGAGGGCAGTAATTTGACCTATGTCATTAAGTACAAACCCAAAGGAGGAGCCGATTTTGAAGGGACACTCTATATCAATGCTGAAGATTTTGCAGTAACTCGACTCGATTTTAGCAATGTAAAATCCCTTTTTAAGTTGAAGCTCTTGGGCTTCTCATACAATGAAAACCTTAAATCTGGACGGATGATTTTTTCAAAAAACACCAATGATCAATACGCATTGTCCTACCTTCAAATGACGGAGGGATCGCTAATAGGGGTAGACCGCCCACTGAAATTTATTGAAAAAAATAAATTCGTTAAAGGAAGAAGAAAACAAAATGAAATCTCTTTTCGTTTGGATTTAGCCATGCGTTCAACAGATCAATATGAATTGCGGGTTTTTGATCATGAAGCGCTCACGGAAGAAGCTTTTCAGGCCATTGAAGAGAAAAATGATGTTTTGCCTGTATACCACAAAGAATTCACGACTAATTTTTGGGAAGAATTTTAGAACTCTCAACCATTGTTCATTGCATCCTTAATAAGTTTTTTTGAAAAGTGCTTTTTGGGTATATAATAACAAGTCAAATGTGTATTTTTATGCCTTAATTTTATACTATGCAAAGAGACACTACTATTTTTGATTTGATTAAAGAAGAAGAAGCGCGTCAGCTGAATGGAATTGAGCTAATTGCTTCAGAAAATTTCACTAGTCCGGCCGTTATGGACGCTACTGGATCCATTTTGACTAATAAATACGCAGAGGGATACCCCGGAAAGCGTTACTATGGTGGCTGCGAAGTTGTAGATAAAATTGAACAACTGGCCATCGATCGTGCTAAAGAACTCTTTGGCGCTGCTTATGCCAACGTCCAGCCTCACTCAGGTTCTCAGGCCAATACCGCAGTTTTTCACGCCTTTATTAAACCCGGAGATAAAATTCTCGGATTTGATCTTTCGCATGGAGGACATTTAACCCACGGGTCGCCCGTTAACTTTTCCGGACGTTTATACGAAGCCCACTTTTATGGGGTGCAAGAAGAAACCGGTCGTTTGGACTATGCCAACATTCGCGCCATAGCCAAAGAAGTACAACCCAAAATGATCATCGCTGGGGCTTCTGCCTACTCAAGAGACATTGACTTTGCTGAATTCCGTTCTATTGCGGATGAAGTAGGGGCCTTCTTGCTCGCCGACATCTCACACCCTTCGGGAATGATTGCTACGGGTATCTTAAGCGATCCAATGCCCCATTGCCACGTAGTTACTACAACAACACATAAAACTTTGCGTGGGCCACGTGGAGGTCTTATTTTAATGGGTCAAGATTTTGATAACCCTTTTGGAATTACCCTTAAAAACGGAACAGTTCGTAAAATGTCTCATCTATTAGACATGGCTGTTTTCCCAGGAAACCAAGGGGGACCTTTAGAGCACGTTATCGCGGCTAAAGCCATCGCCTTTGGAGAATGTTTACAGCCTTCGTTTAAAGACTATATGCAGCGTGTGAAGAAGAATGCAGCGGCTATGGCAGCAGCATTTGTTTCTCGCGGTTACAAGCTGATTTCTGAAGGTACAGACAATCACATGATGTTGATTGATTTGAGAAATAAAAACATCACGGGAAAAGACGCCGAATTAGCACTCGTAAAAGCAGAAATAACCACCAACAAGAATATGGTGCCTTTCGATGATAAATCGCCCTTTGTGACTTCTGGGATTCGTGTAGGAACTGCAGCCATTACCACCCGAGGCTTGCAAGAAGCCGATATGGAAACGATTGTTGATCTTATAGGCCGTGTACTCCAAGCTCCTGAAGACGAAGCTGGATTACATGCGATTGGAAAAGAAGTAAACCAATTGATGGCTGGACACGATTTGTTCAATTATTAGGAATTTAGTTAACCACTAAAAACCCCCTTTATTCAGCAGAATAAAGGGTTTTTTGTTTGTACGGTAAATTGTATGGGTAGTTGCCTGGTTTAACGATTAACTTAGCAAGTACACACCAAGTTGGAAATCCGAAGGATTTTTGAAAGTAGGTTATAATCTGGCAATAAATTATACATTGCTAGCACAAGTTTTTATAGTAAAAACACTTTTCAATTACCTAAATAATCTTTTACTCTGACGGAATTATCATTTCTTCAAATTTTACAAACTAATTGACAGTAATTCGCAGTATAATTAGAAACAAATTTATATGATGAAGTCAGAAAAAAAAATAAGAATAGGAATACTCATTGGATTAGCATTTGGCATTGTAATAGGATTGTCTTTAAATAATTTGCCTCTTTGGATTTGTGTGGGGATAGCTTTAGGAGCAATTGTTGGAGTTACTTTTAAACTTAAAAAATATCCTAAAGTTAAATGGACATTAATTTCGGTTGTAAGTTTATTAGTACTCCTTATTTCTTTTGGAGCTTGGTTTATCAATCTTTTACCTTTAGAGGAGATAAAAAAAGATTTAACAACTAGTAAAGTTGAAGACATTTCTTATGTCTCTGAAAACAGAATTCCAAAGCGTGGTAAAATTTTAACTGTTGTTACAAGTAAAGCAGCCATGGGGAGTAGTGGTAAAAGTACTGGTTATGAATTAACAGAATTATCACGTGCCTATTATGTGTTTGAAGCAAATGGGTTTGAAGTAGATGTTGCAAGCCCTTTAGGTGGAAAGCCACCGGTTGTTCTCGATGATGACGACATGGGAATTTTTGATTACGCATTTTTAAACGATTCTATTGCACAAATTAAAACGAGCCATACCATTGCTATGGATGATGTTAATGCAGAAGAGTATCAAGCTATTTTTTTTGTTGGAGGAAAAGGCGCTATGTTTGATTTCCCTGAAAACAAAGCCATTCAAGAAATCGTTAAAAAATATTATCAATCAGGAAAAGTCGTAGGGGCCGTTTGTCATGGACCTGCTGCTTTGGTAAATGTTACTCTCGACAACGGAATCCATCTATTAAAAAACAAAACTGTAAGTAGTTTTACAAATGAAGAAGAGTTGTTTTTAATTCCTAATGCGAAAACAATTTTTCCTTTTCTTTTGCAGGATAAACTTGCTTCTCAGGGAGCTCAATTTAACAAAGGAGCCATGTATTTAGAAACCATAAGTCACGATAAGAATTTAGTAACTGGACAAAACCCGTGGTCCACATGGAAATTAGCTGAGACCATAATACAACAATTAGGGTATACACCTAAATATAGAGAAATAACTGGAGAAGAAAATGCAGGAAAAGTCTTATTAGTTTATGAAAAAGAAGGTTTAGCTAAGGCAAAAGAATTAATTGATAAATTATTGGTTCAAGAGAAAAAACCGGTTGATAGATTATTATTAGCTTCACATAGTGTAATTACAGGTATGCAGGGAAAAATTGGACGCTCTTTTAGCTTGCTAGGTTTAGTATCTCATGCGAAAAAGAAATCTAAAAACTAAATTAGAGACAATCTATTTAGTTTTTTTGCGAGTATGAACCCTTTGTGATTTGTACTTTCTTGTATTTTGAAATATTCTTAAATTTGAGAAAAATAATCTATTGAATTTTTTAGATATACTTCTTATTATAGTTAGTAGCGCAGGTCTTTTACATGGTGTGTTATTTGCATTCTTTTTATTTTTTTTTAAAAAGAAAAAGACATTAACCAATCTTTTGTTAGGTCTGATTTTAATTTTTATGGCTTTTAGAATAGGGAAATCTGTAATGATGAATTTTGGAGATAATCTAGAACCTACCTTTATTTTTGCAGGGCTAGCACTCTTATTATTAATTGGGCCCTTCCTTAGATGGTATATATTAGGAATGACTCGACCAAATTTTAAATTACCAAAAAATTATCTAGCAGAAATAATTCCTTTTAGTTTAGTATTTTTAATGAGTCTTTTTATCAACAAAGAATTATTTGAGAATAATAAAGTAGTACTCCTAATATTAGGAAGCGTTCTTCTTTTAATTTACTTTCATTTTGCTTTTTATATTTTTATCTCTTGGAGAACTTTAAAGAATGTAAAGAAAAACTATACAAAGGAAACACAGTCAAAATCACAAAAATCAATATTTGAATGGTTGTATTTTCTTGTTACAGGCTTTGTAATTATCTGGGTTTCATATTTTTTAAACATTTTAGATGATGAAGTTCCTTATGTTATTGGCCCAATTGTATATTCATTAGCAGTATATTTTTTAAGTTACAAGGCATTTCAACTAAAAGCTACAGAAATTGATGGAGAAGTTTTTAAGGAAAATGATAATACTGTTTTATTTGATGAAATCTCTAAATTAATTGTTGACAAAAAATTATATCTAGAATCTGATTTTTCACTTTCAAAACTGGGTAAATTAATTGGACAAAGTACCCAAAAAACATCTTCGGTTATTAATCAATATGCTAAACAAAACTTTAATGATTTTATCAATTATTATCGAATTCAAGATGCAAAAACACTGCTTGTTAATACCGAGAGTGAGAAATTCACAATTTCTTCAATAGCGTTTGATTCTGGTTTTAATAGTCTGTCTTCTTTTAATAGTGCTTTCAAAAAGTTTGAAGGTATAACACCTTCTATGTATAGAAAATCAACCTAATAGTTGAATTGCAGTTTCTAAATTTAAATTCACTACAATTTGATAATGGTATAATAGGCAAAATTTGTGCTAACAGTTTTGTGTTTTAAGTAAACATGTGTTCTACAGCGTTCTGCGCTAGTCTGTTTAGGCAAACAAACGATGGATCGTTTCTGGTATCCGCAGCAGCTTTTGTGTAGTTGGATCGAGATAGCACCACTGGGTGCTGCATTGGGCCACGAGGGTAGAGGAGTCACCTAGGTAGAATCGGACCTTGCGTTCGCTCATAAAGCCTTTGGTGATTTCTACCTGAGTGAGGACGCGGAGGCTATCGCCCAGTTTGGCTTGGCGCTTGTATTCGATGTGGTGGGAGCGAACGACCCAAAGGCCAAAGGCTTCTGTTTTTCCTGCAATCAAGGATTGCCAATGTGCCCCAGCGATGTCCTGCACCCATTGGAGGTATTGGACATTGTTGACATGCTGTAGTTCGTCTAAGTGAGCTGCGGTAACCCGAATGTTTTGTTCAAAGGGTTCCATTTATTTTTTTTGTAGGGTTACTTCAAACAGCTTGCTCCAGTTTTTCCCGGTAATGAAAAAGGTTTTTCGTTCGGGATGATAGGCAATACCGTTGAGTACGTCTAGGCCTTGTATTTGTTCTACTTTATTCCGCAGCCCCGCAAAATCGATGATCCCATCGACGGCACCGTTCTTGGGGTTGATGATGACAACCACATCTTTTTGCCCCTGATAGGTATTGGCATAAAGTGTACCCTTCACCCATTCGAGTTCATTGATTTTGGTCAAAATAGTTTTGTGGGTAGTTACTTCTATATAGGAGGTCTCTTTTTGTGTTGCCGCCTCCAAGGTCCATATTTTCGACGTTCCATCCGACTTATACAACACAGTTCCATTGTTACACAAGCCCCAACCTTCTTTGCTTTGGTCGTAAGTAAAGCTGCGTTCCATCGCCATGCTTTCTAAGTCGTAGATAAAGCCGGTGTTTTCTTGCCAGGTTAGTTGTATGATTTTCCCATTGATGAGCGTTAGCCCCTCTCCGAAATAGGTAGCATCCAAATCAATTTGTTTTTCAATTGCCCCTGTTTTGTAGTTTACCCTTCTCAGACTCGACTTGCCTTTGAGGCCGGTACTCTCATACAAATGCTCTCCGTCAAACTCTAACCCTTGGGTATAGGCTTGTTTGTCGTGTGGAAATTCATTCACTAGGGTGTAGGTATAGAGGCTTGGTGCTGTTTTGTTTAATAAACGCAGATGGGATGTTGCTCGGATTTCTTTTCCTTCAATAAAAACGGCAGCTTCCGTAGGAATATCGCCAAGCAAAGCATCTTCAGGAATAATATAAGGAACTGCAATTCGTTCTCCTCTCAAAAAAAACTGAATGGAATCGTAAGCCGTATTTTTTCTGTTTTGAATGGTCAAGTTTAGGGTATCTCCTGTTACAAAAGTCTTCTGATTGGCTTTTATTTTAAATTTGGGAGCATTGTTTTCATCACCACAGCCTTTGAGGACAATGATAGTCAGGAGCATAGTAATCCATTTCATAGATAATATTTTAGTTAAAAATAGTTTATGAAATTTAGACCACAAAATGATTGTCCAAAAAGAGTTTGCTCTGTATATTTGCATCGGGCAAGTTCTACACAACCAGCTCCTGTTTAATCCCCCAGGGCGGGAACGCAGCAAGGGTAGATGGTCGTAGCGGTGTGATGTAGGTCGCTTGCCCTTTTTTTCTTTACAAACGCTTATGAATCAAGTCGTATTAGTTACAGGCGCTTCTTCAGGTTTAGGAAAATCGATCGCATTTCACTTACACAGTCTCGGCTATACCGTCTACGGAACAAGTAGAAATCCTAAACAATATTCCAAGAAATTTCCTTTTACTTTAGTACAACTCGACGTTACCCAAAAAGACTCGATTGCTCAATTGGTTCAAACCATAGAAAAAAAAGAACAGCGCATTGATGTGCTAATCAATAATGCTGGTGTTGGGATTACCGGTCCGGTTGAAGAAACTTCTTTGAATGCCATGCGTGCCAATTTCGAAACCAATTTTTTTGGCCCTTTGGCTATGATTCAAGCGATTCTCCACATCATGCGAAAGCATGCCGATGGAACCATCATCAACATAACGTCTATTGCGGGATCTATGGGACTTCCTTTCCGAGGAGCTTATTCTGCGTCAAAAGGCGCCTTGAATATCATAAGTGAGGCGCTGCGTATGGAAATTGCTGCTCAAGGAATTCGAGTCTTGACTTTAGCGCCAGGAGATTATGCAACGGATATTGCATCGAGACGGTACCACGAAGCAGTAATAGATCATTCTCCTTATAAAACCACCTATCAAGAAAGTCTGGATACTATGGACACGCATGTCGATTCTGGAAATGATCCCAAGGAAGTTGCTGTAAAAGTCGCTGCTTTACTTCGTAAGAAAAACCCTAAACCTCATTATGTCGTGGGTTCCTTTCTACAGAAATTTTCGATAACCCTAAAAAAGTTCCTTCCTCAAAAAGCGTACGAAAAACTCCTAAAGAATCATTATAAACTCTAATTTTGCATTAAACTTTAATTTATGAAATTTTTTATTGACACTGCCAACCTCGATCAAATCAAAGAAGCCCAAGCCCTTGGGGTTTTAGATGGTGTAACCACCAATCCATCGCTTATGGCTAAAGAAGGAATTACAGGACGTGATAACATTTTAAAGCATTATGTTGCTATTTGTGAGGTTGTTGAAGGAGACGTGTCTGCTGAAGTAATTGCAACCGATATCGATGGAATGATCAGAGAAGGAGAGGAGCTCGCTTCTTTGCATCCGCAGATTGTTGTAAAAATTCCCATGATTGAAGACGGAATCAAAGCCTTAAAATATTTTTCTGACCAAGGAATACGCACCAACTGTACGTTGATTTTTTCAGCTGGACAAGCCTTATTAGCCGCAAAAGCGGGCGCATCTTACGTTTCTCCATTTATCGGACGTTTAGACGATATTTCTACCGATGGTTTGAATTTGATTCAAGAGATTAGAGATATTTATGACAACTACGACTTTGGAACTGAAATTCTTGCTGCTTCTGTTCGCCATACCATGCACATCATCGACTGCGCAAAAATTGGTGCTGATGTAATGACTGGACCTTTAAGTTCAATTAAAGGTTTAATGAAACATCCCCTTACAGACAGTGGATTAGCTCAATTCTTAGCCGATCATCAAAAAGGAAACTAAACCTTTTTTATATACCATTTAGGGTGCGCAGCTAGGACTTTTTCGTAGATAGAGCACCCTTTTTCATGCGCTCCTTCTAGATAACCGTTCCCCATCAAAAATTCTTTGGTGATCTCTTTTCCTGTGAATTTAAAAATTGTTTTGAACAACTTAATCCATTCATCAACAGCGAGCGGATGCTTCTTATTCAACCAATTTTCAAAAGAACCGGCTGTTTTTTGCAGGCTTAGAATTTGGTTGGCATTGTGAATGATTGCTGTGATTTTGCCTCGCATCCTTATAATTCCAGAATTCCCTAATAGGGTTGATATATCGTCTTCTGTAAAAGCTGCTACTGCTTCTATGTCAAAATTCGCATAGGCTTTCCGAATCGAATCTTTTTTATTTAAAACGGTATCCCATGACAAACCTGCCTGATTGATTTCGAGAATGAGACTCCCAAAGAGCTCGTTGTCGTTTTTAGCTTTAAAACCGTATTCGGTGTCGTGGTAGACCTTGTGTGTATCAGATAACGTACCATTGACTGCCGAAGTGCAATAGGAGTTTACTACGTCCATTAGGGGCTGTTTTTCTCTAAAATTTCTTTAAAGTTCGGGGCGTAAAAGTTACCAAATCCTTCTAGTATTGTTCCGTTTTCATCGATTACAATTCCCTTGTTTAGTAGGGTTAATACCCATTTATTACTAGCGTCTTCAAAATCTACAAAGGCGTATTGATTCGAGGGATCAATTTCCATTACCTTCTGGTAATCCTGTACCAGTTTATTATAGGGTTGAATGCAAATCCCAACATAGCGGTATCCTGGAAATTCTTTCTCATATTGTTTTACACGATCTTGTGTTTTTTTGTAATGATTCATCTGGGTCTGCGACCAAAAGTAAATAACCGTTGAACTTCCTTTCAAAGCCGAAAGACTCGATGTTTTTTGAAAATTTGTGTCTTCAAGTGTGATTTCGGGCAGTGTCTTGTTTACCTGCATTTTCTGCAACGATGCCTGAAGACTCATGATCTCAAGTACATATTCTGGAGATGTATTAACCGAAATAAAATATTTTAAAAAGCGATCGTGCTCCTTGAAGTTTTTAAAATTAATGAGTTCTTCATATGCTACAGAACGGGCAAGATTGTTTCTTAAATCTTCGGTTGCTATCAATTTGTCGATAATGGTTAAACGTCTAATATTAAAATCAGTACTGTTCTTTGCCTGAAAAAAGCTTTCCCCAGCCAAGAGGGCTTCTTGACTCAAAAAGTTTAGCATATACGTTATGTAGGGATCGAAAAAGGCTAAATCTCGTTCTCCATAATTCAGGTATTTTCTGAAATTGAAGTAGGTGCTGTCTTGTTTTTTTATTTGCTCTTCCCCTCTAATCAGGGCGTAGCGTTCTTTTCTGTTGGCATAAGGATATACATAAGCAGCCTGTGAAATAATCTTTGCTCTAGGAGTAAGTTGGTTTAATGAATCAAAACGGATCCAATTCTTTTTCTTTTCTTCCAGTAAGGAATCGATTACTTTACCAAATTTGAAACTGTTTTGAGCGTATTGGGAGGATAAAAAACTGGTTTCGCGTTGCAGAGACAAATAGATTTCCATCAAGAAATTATTTTTGGCAGAACCCCGTCCAGAAAAAACTAGAGAGGAGTCGAAATCGGTGGTGTTGGTTCTGAACCAGAGGCTATCGCCTTTTTCTAAGATTAAATTTTGGCTTTCGGGAAAATGTTCGAATTTATAAATCCCGTATTGAAGAGAGTCGTAGCTTATCGAAAAGCGATTTTTCTCATCTAAAACAAGGGTGTCCAGTAGTTTGTTGTTTTTGTACAGCGATACTTTTTCGGAAGAGGGATTGATTATTTGACCCCCTAAAAAAACACCATCTGGAGTGGAATCGGAAGTACAAGAGCAAATGCAAAACAATAAACCAATATAAAATCCCTTTTTCATTTATTCCCTTCGTTTACATAGACAAATAAACCACCATATTTGATACCACAAGTTAAAAAAAATATTGATTACGCTATCTATTTGCTTACTTTTGCGCTATTAAAAAAAATGATTTATGTTATCTGTTTCTAATCTATCGGTACAATTTGGTAAACGCGTTCTCTTCGACGATGTAAACGTCACTTTTTCTGGCGCAAATTGTTATGGAATCATCGGAGCCAATGGAGCAGGTAAATCTACTTTTTTAAAAATCATTTCGGGTCAACAAGAAGCCAATTCAGGATCGGTTCATTTAGAACCCGGAAAGCGCTTATCTGTTTTAGAACAGAACCACAATGCTTTCGATGATTATACAGTCTTAGATACGGTCCTAAGAGGAAATAAGGAGCTTTTTAAGGTTAAAGCAGAAATGGATGCCATCTATGCTAAAGAAGATTTTTCGGATGCAGACGGTGATCGGGTAGGAGCCTTGCAGGTTATTTTTGAAGAAATGAATGGTTGGAATGCCGACAGTGAGGCTGCTACCTTGCTTTCGCATCTCGAAATTCCCCCTACACTTCATTACAACATGATGGTTGATTTGGATGGAGTACAAAAAGTTCGTGTTTTACTTGCGCAAGCCTTGTTTGGAAATCCTGATGTTTTAATCATGGATGAGCCTACCAATGACTTGGATTATGAAACCATTGCGTGGTTGGAACAATTTCTTGCAAATTATGATCATACCGTAATTGTTGTATCGCATGATCGACATTTCCTAGATGCAGTTTGTACCCATATTTCGGATATTGATTTTGGGAAAATAAACCATTTCTCTGGAAATTATACTTTTTGGTACGAATCAAGTCAATTAGCAGCTCGTCAGCGTGCACAACAGAATAAAAAAGGAGAAGAGAAGAAAAAAGAACTCCAAGAGTTTATAGCCCGATTTTCTGCTAACGTTGCTAAGTCTAAACAGGCGACCTCACGTAAAAAGATGATTGAGAAACTGAATATTGAAGAAATTAAACCTTCCTCCAGACGCTATCCTGCCATCATATTCGAACAAGATCGAGAAGCTGGAGATCAGATTCTTAACATAGAAAACCTCTCCTATGTTCAAGAGGGAGAAACATTATTCAGTAAGGTTAATCTCAATCTTGGAAAGGCGGATAAAGTAGTGGTTTATTCGAAAGATTCGCGAGCTGTTACTGCTTTTTATGAAATCCTAAATGGAGAGAAAAAAGCTGCTACCGGTAAATTCCAATGGGGAGTTACTACGGGGCAAGCCTACCTTCCCCTTGATCATGATTCTTATTTTGAGGATGGGGAACTCAATTTAGTAGATTGGTTACGTCAATTTGCGCAAACCGAAGAAGAACGCGAAGAAGTATATATCCGTGGTTTCTTAGGGAAGATGATTTTTAGTGGAGAAGAAGCATTGAAAAAATCTGATGTGTTGTCAGGAGGTGAAAAAGTTCGTTGTATGTTGTCGAAAATGATGATGAGTAGATCGAATGTACTTTTGATGGATGAACCTACGAACCATTTGGATTTAGAATCCATTACTGCATTGAACAATGCCCTTACAAACTTCAAAGGAACCCTTTTGTTTACTACACACGATCATGCGTTTGCTCAAACGGTTGGTACACGAATTGTTGAACTTACTCCCAAAGGGGTTATCGATCGTTTTATGACTTTTGATGAATATATGACGGATCCAAAATTAAAGGAAATGCGACTGAAAATGTACGCCTAGACATCAGTCAAACCCTTAAGACTATTTTTAGAATTATTTTTTTGGAGAGCAACTAGAAAATACTACATTTGAGATGCCTTAAATTTTTATTTCAAATACTTTACTTAAAGTATACACTGCTTCGTATAGAAACAAGCACCTTTTGCATTTTAATTTTCGGCAAAGTTCAATTACAGCATACCCACGGTTAATGGGTTAATTGAGCAAAGTAAAAAAGTTAACGATCTGCCAGAGATGTTGAGGGTAAATACGGAAAGTAGGTTTTGGGGTCTTTTCCCTCGAGAACATTTCTGGTTTCGTTAATTTATTCTTTATGCAAAGGCGATGTAAATCAAGATCACTATTGCAGCAATGACCATTCCCATGGGTTTTACAAGTTTCCATGGCGTAATATCTACTTGTTTAGTGTATTCTAATTCAAATTCTTCTGTTCTGGGTTTAAAGTAGCCTATCGCTAACATCAACAATACATTGAAAGAGAATAAAATGGCCATCACGTGTAAGTAATGTGGGTAAGTTCCTCCTGCTGCTTCCACTTCACCTTTGAGATAAAATTGACTGAAACAGTATAGAACAACGCCCGAAAGCATGGCTACTTTTGCAGCAACTGCAGGCACTCTTTTGGTTAAATAACCTACAATGATAATCGTTAAAATCGGTATGCTGTAACACCCATTTACTTCTTGAAGATAGCCGAAGAGCCCATCGGGTGCATTGGCAATGGTCGGTGCAATAAGCATTGAAAATAAGGCCAATCCAATTCCAAAGGTTTTTCCAGCTTTTACAACTTCTTTTTCTGTAGCTTCTTTTTTGAAATATTGCTTGTAAATATCCAGCCCAAATAAGGTTACGGAACTGTTTAGTGCAGAGTTAAAGGAACTTAAGATTGCCCCGAAGAGTACGGCGGCAAAAAAGCCAACTAGGGATGCAGGTAATACTTTGGCAACCAACATTCCGTAAGATTGATCTCCTTGAGATACATCGAGCTCATTTCCAAAAATATGGTAGGCAATAATCCCTGGAAGTACAACGATGATCGGCCCTAAGATTTTAACAAAGCCTGCGTATATGAGTCCTTTTTGACCTTCAACTAGGTTTTTTGCTCCAAGCGCCCGCTGAATAATTGCCTGATTGGTCCCCCAATAAAACAACTGAACAAGCATCATCCCAGTGAATAGGGTAGAAAAAGGGATAGAAGAATCCGAGTCTCCCATTACTTTAAGTTTTTCAGGATTGGATGCAACCAAAGCTTCTATTCCGTGCATTATACTTCCATCACCGATATACATCAGACCAAATAAAGGCACAAGGGTACCACCGATTAAAAGCCCAACAGCGTTTACAGTATCAGAAACAGCAACTGCTTTTAGACCTCCAAAAATCGCATACAAGGAACCAACTATTCCAATGGACCAAACGGTTATGGTTAGTGCGGTTTCATCCGATACACCGAGTACGATTGGTACGTCAAACATTCCGTTTAACGCTAGGGATCCAGAATACAATACGATTGGAAGTAACACCACCATATAGCCACTCAAAAACAAACCGGAGGTAATGGTTTTGGTCATGGTGTCGTATCTTTTTTCTAAAAACTGCGGTATAGTTGTGATTCCTCCTTTAAGATAACGAGGCAATAAAACTATAGCAGTTACGACCATGGTCAATGCTGCCAGCGTTTCCCAGGCCATGACTAGTATTCCTTCTTTATAAGCTGCACCATTAAGTCCAACTAATTGTTCTGTAGAGAGGTTGGTTAGTAGGAGAGAGCCTGCGATTACAACTCCTGTAAGGCTTCTGCCACCGAGGAAATATCCATCTGAGGAGGACTCATCCGTGTTTCTTGTTGCTAAATAAGCTATGATACCTACTAGTGCCGTAAAGGCGATAAAAATAAAGAAATGCATAATTTGGTTTAAATGATTTGAACTTTCAATATAACCAAAGTATTTCTAAAGTGTATGCTAAGAATACGTTTTATTTTAGGGTCTCTACTATACGAATAGCTTGGTCGAGTTCATCTTCATGAACAAACACTTCTTGTAGGCCTGGAGCGACCATTCCAAAACCTGCTAAGCGAGCAGATTCTGAATCATCTTTGATTACCGCTACAATATTTTTTTCTTCTAAGGCATTTCTGAGTGCAAGAACATTAACAGCATTACCTGTAAAAATTTTAATGAAATCTGGGGATTGATCCATCGTTATATAGATTATGATTTATTGTATTTACTGTTCCAAATCGCAGGATTAAAGTTTTTTCCAAGTGCAAATCCATAAAAGATTACAATGGCCGATATTCCCTTAAACATAAAGAAATAGGTCATCCAATAGACCCCCCAGTCGTTTGCTTTCGAAAACAAGCCAACTGGTACCAATTGGGTAGCAAACCAACTGAGAAATAAAATCAGTACTGCTAAATTTAGGATTGATTTAAAAGGCCACATCATGGCTTTTCTAAACGGATGCAAATCATTCCCCCATTTGTGAATTAAATAATAGTATCCATTGCCTATGGGAGCAAAAAGTAAGGGATCATCCGTGTTTTCTAATTTGAAAAGCTTGGAAGGTGCCATGATTTTATAATCTCCTAATCGGGTGTTATGAAGCGCATTGAGGCGGTTAATTTCATCAAAGGCAGCTTGTGGAATTTTGTTTTTAAAATACTTAGAATCTAAAAAACGAAGACGAAAATCAATACAGGTTTTTCTGATGTCATCAATATGAAAAATACGATCGCGTTCCAAATGATCTATCTCAAACTGATTTAATTTTTCTTTTGTGCTTGGTTCACTCCAAGCGATCCCATTCCCTGAGAAAACTATTTCAGTAGGAGTAGTGCTGGTTCGAATTAATTCTTTCTTAATGTTGGTATTCGAAAAAAAGTTCAACTTCATAAGCTACGTCATTTATCAGGTCAAAATTAAACATTAATTATTAAAATCCACATCAGAATTTTAAATATGAATGATCTCACTAACGCAAGCTTGCTCCAAAATTATCTTCAAATTCTTTTTGAAGTTTTTGCATGATGCGATCGATGTTTTTATCCGTCAGGGTTTTGTTTGGATCACAAAAATAAAAACTCATCCCATAGGATTTCTTTCCTTCTGGCAGATTTTTTCCTTCATAAACATCAAAAAGCGATACGCTTTCTAAAAGTTTTCGATCGGTCTTGTAGGCAGCAGCTTCTAAATCTGCAAAGCGGATATCGCGATCAATAAGCAAAGCAAAATCTCTTCTTGAAGTTGGAAATTTCGAAATCTCTTTGATGAGAATCTCTTTTTTGAAAGCATATTTATAAATGGCATCCCAATCAAAATCAGCGTATAATACTTGTGCGTCTATGGAAAATTTTTTGGTTATTTTTGACTGGACAATACCAAAGTCAACCAATGTATTGTTGTGTATACGCAAGGACAGGCCTTCAGAAAACAGATCATTTGTGGTTGTATCCTCCTTGATGGATGAAATCCCAAGCCGCGTCAATACATTCATTGCAATGGCTTTTAAATCAAAGAAGCTGGATTTGGTTGATGGGCTGTTCCAAAGCTCAGCATGTTTATTTCCTGTAATGCAAACCCCAAGTCTTTTCGACTCTACGTACTTGTTTTCATGCTTGCTGTATGTTTTCCCAAACTCATAAAGATTCAAATCCTTTTGTTGACGATTGCTGTTGAATTGTACAACTTCTAGCATCGAAAATAAGAGACTCGAGCGCATCTGCGATAGGTCTTGACCTAACGGATTCAGTAAGTTTACCTTTTCTAAATCATCTAATTGCTTGCTCAAACCTGCATAGGATGGGTTTGTCAAGGAATTATTCATCACTTCAGAAAAACCATGTCCAATCAGGAGTTGTGCAGCAGTTTGTTCCACCTTGTGTGGGCTTTTTAAGTCAAAAGATGGGAAAAAAGTATTCAGGCTTGAGCTTACTTCAATGTTATTGTATCCATATACTCGTAAAACCTCTTCAATCACATCTGCCTCTCGGGTAACATCAACCCGATAACGCGGAATGATCATTGCAAAGCCATCTTCATTGACATTATAAACTTTAATTTCTATTGAGTTTAATATCTTAATCAAGGTGTCTTTTGGAATTTCGCTTCCAATTACTTGGTTGATTTTTGCATACCGTATAAAAAGGTTTACTTTTTCGTCAAGCGGCTGTGAATGTTCTTGAATGTCACTACTGATTTTCCCTCCAGCAATATCTTGAATTAAAATGGCTGCTGCTTTCAGGGCGTAAATCCCTATTTCTGGGTCAATTCCACGCTCAAAACGAAAAGAAGCATCCGTATTCAACCCGTGTCTTTTGGCAGACTTGCGGATGCTCACAGGATTGAAATAGGCACTTTCAAGAAAGATAGAGGTGGTGCTATCGGAAACACCAGAATTTTCCCCTCCAAATACTCCTGCTAGGCATAAGGGTTTTTTATCATCACAGATCATTAGATCGTCTTGATGAAGTTCACGCTCAATTCCATCGAGTGTTGTAAACTTTGTTCCGGATGGCAGGGTTTTTACTCGAATTTTACCGTCAATTTTTTCTGCATCAAATGCATGTAAAGGCTGTCCTAGATCATGAAGAATATAATTTGTTGCATCTACAACATTATTCTTGGGAGCGATTCCAATGGCTTTCAATCGATTTTGAAGCCAGGTCGGCGATGGTTTTACTTCAATATCCGACAGGGTCAACCCATAGTATTGAGGAGCACGTTCGTTATCGTCTACTTCAACAGCAATTTCATTGCTTGTATCGGTTATTTTAAAATTATCTGTGGAGGGTGTTTTCCATTCCGAACTTACCCCAATTTGGTTGCATCCTGCTTTTAAGTCTCGGGCAACACCCATATGACTCATGGCGTCCGATCGGTTGGGTGTCAATCCGATTTCAATTACGGTATCGGTTTCAATATCAAAAATTTCAGAGCAAGGAGTTCCAGGAATTAAGCTTTCATCCAATACCATAATGCCCGCATGTGATGTACCAAGGCCCAATTCGTCTTCTGCACAGATCATTCCTAAACTTACTTCGCCCCGTATTTTACTTTTTTTGATTTCAAAGGCGTTGCCGTCTGCATCATAGAGGAGGGTGCCGACAGTAGCAACAGGAACTTTCTGCCCAGTTGCAACGTTGGGTGCCCCACAAACAATTTGTACCGGTTCTTCGGCGCCAAGATTGACTTGGGTAACACGTAAACGATCTGCATTGGGATGTGGCTCACACGAAATCACTTCTCCTACAACAACACCTTTCAAACTTCCCTTGACCGATTCGAAAGGAGTAGTCCCTTCTACTTCCAAGCCTAAATCTGTGAGTAATTCAAGTTGCTTCTCTAAGGGAAGGTCTATTTTTAGATATTGTTGGAGCCAATTATGGGAAACTTTCATACGTTTAAAATTTTTGTCATTGAGAATCTCAAAATGATCTGAATGGTGTTTTGCCTTTAATTCTCAATAAGCTACAAATATAAGCATCTGCGATCTAAAAAAAAGTACTAGCTAATGTAATTCCAAATGTTTTTGTGTGCTGTTATTTTTGAATAAGTAATTCGAACTTCTCTATGTGTTTTATTTATCAGCTCCGGGTCGTCCGATATTATTTTTTTGGCATAGTATCGAGCAGTTTTAAGCAGTTCTTGGTCTTTTAAAAGATCCGCAATTTTGAGTTCTAAAACCCCACTTTGTTGGGTTCCCATAAGATCACCAGGCCCTCGCAGGCGCAAATCTACTTCCGCTATTTCAAAGCCATCATTTGTTCGTACCATGGTTTCAAGTCGCGTGCTTGCCACCTTAGATTTTTTGTGACCACTCATCAATATACAGTAACTCTGATCATTTCCTCTGCCTACACGTCCGCGAAGCTGATGCAGTTGCGACAACCCAAAACGCTCGGCACTCTCGATAATCATGATCGATGCATTGGGAACATTTACCCCAACTTCTATTACCGTAGTTGCAACCATAATCTGGGTTTTCCCTTCAACGAAACGTTGCATTTCATAATCTTTGTCTTTTGGCTTCATTTTTCCATGAACAATACTGATTTGGAAGTCAGGTAAAGGGAACTCTCGAGCCAAACTTTCATATCCATCCATCAGGTCTTTATAATCCATTTTTTCAGATTCTTGAATCAAGGGATACACAACATAGACTTGCTTTCCGAGTTTAATTTCTTCTCGAATGAATTGGAACACTTGCAAACGATTGGCATCACTTCTCAAAACGGTTTTGATGGATTTTCTCCCCGGTGGAAGCTCATCAATTACAGAAATATCCAAATCCCCGTAAACACTCATTGCTAAGGTTCGTGGAATTGGAGTAGCGGTCATAACCAAGACATGAGGTGGCAGGGTATTCTTGCGCCAAAGCTTCGCTCGTTGTGCTACACCAAACCGATGCTGTTCATCCACAATTGCAATTCCTAAGTTCTTAAAACGTACTTTTTCTTCGATGAGTGCATGGGTTCCGATGAGGATATGGAGGCTGCCATCTTCTAATGCTTGGTGTATCGCTTTGCGCTGAGCAGTTGTCGAAGACCCAGTTAAAAGGGCTATGTTCAAGGGCATCTCGCCCAAAATTTCTTGTAATGATTTGTAGTGTTGTTGCGCGAGTATTTCGGTTGGCGCCATCATACAGGCTTGAAAACCATTGTCTAAACCAATAAGCATGCTCAATAAGGCCACCATGGTCTTACCCGAACCTACATCACCTTGCAACAAGCGATTCATTTGTTTGCCCGTTCCCATATCATTTCTAATTTCTCGAACAACCCGTTGCTGTGCATTGGTGAGTTGAAAGGGAATGTGCTGGGTGTAAAATTCATTGAAATTTGAACCTACCTTTTCAAACACATAACCTTTTACTTTTTGTTTTTGCAAACGGTTTTTCTGCAACAGTTGCATTTGTATGTAAAAAAGTTCTTCAAATTTCAATCGAAACTGTGCTCGAGTCAATTGATGTTGGTTTGCTGGAAAATGAATTTGAATGGTAGCGTCTTTTCTGGAAATCAGTTTAAGCTCTTCACGGATATAGGAGGGTAGGGTTTCGTGAAACTCTTTGTGCACCTGACGAAACAGATGTTCCATGGACTGTTTCATCACGCGCTGACTGATGCCCTTATTGATGAGCTTCTCTGTCGACGGATAAACAGGGTGAAATGCGCCCAAATTACTTTGCTTGTATTCGGCTTCGGGAGTTAGCTCTGGATGAGCAATGGATGCTTTATTACCATACCAATTTAGGCGCCCAAAGACAACATAGGTGGTGTTTTTTTTTAGACTCTCTTGAATCCACTTATACCCCCTAAACCAAACCAACTCTAGGGTTGATGTTCCGTCTGAGAAAATAGCTGTCAAGCGTTTTCCTTTGGCTTGTGGAATGATCTTGTGAGACAATATGGTGCCTTTTATCTGAACTTCAGAGGTGTTTTGAGGTAACTTGTTGATTGCATAAAAGGTTGTGCGATCGATGTATCGGTTGGGGAAAAAGTGCAACAAGTCTTGATAAGTCTTGATTCCCAATTCTTCTTTGAGCAAACTTGCTCGGTTGGGTCCAATACCTTTTAGATATTCTATGGGAGTTTGAAGTAAATCCATACGATCTTACGAAGTTACTTGTTTTTAAGATTTATAAAGATTCATTTTAATTAAAAACATTGTAAATTTAAGTAACCAAGTTTTAATTTAAAAAAGCATGTCAAAATCTGCACTAGTAATTTCTGGAGGAGGGAGCAAAGGCGCTTTTGCTGGCGGAGTTGCTCAATACCTCATAGAAGAAACCAAGCAACAGTACGACTTATTTCTCGGCACTTCTACGGGAAGTTTGTTGGTATCACACCTAGCGTTGAAGAAAATTGAGGAGATTAAAAAGGCGTTTATTTCTGTCACACAAGACGATGTGTTTGATAATTGCCCATTTTTGATCCGTAAAAAAGGGGTTTTAACGCGAATAAAAATCCATCATTTTAATGTTTTAAAGAATTTCTTGAGAGGAAAGAAAACCTTTGGCGAGAGTAATAACTTAAGGAATTTAATTTCACGAGAAATTTCGGCTCCTTATTTCGAACAACTTCAAAAAGAGTCTCAGGAAGTAGTCATTTGTGTTTCAAATTTATCAGCGAATCAAGTGGAGTATAAGTCATTGCAGGAGTCGACTTATGATGACTTTATCGATTGGATATGGATTTCGTGTAACTATGTCCCATTCATGACATTAGTAATTAAAAATGGCTGTGAATATGCCGACGGTGGGCTGGGCTGTATCATTGCAATTGAAGAAGCTATTCGACGGGGAGCAACCCAGGTAGATGCCATTATACTGAATACCAAATTTCAGCAAACCAATCGGGTACACTCTCGAAATGCTTTTGATGCTTTGGGCAGTATTTTTGGATTTATTTCCGATCGAATTGAATACCAAAACCTAAAGATTGGTGCTTTAGTTGCCTATGAAAAGAAAGTCAAACTACGCTTGTTTTACACTCCGAGGGTGTTGACAACAAATTCATTGGTGTTTGAAAAAAATAAAATGTCAGGATGGTGGCAAGAGGGCTGGACGTATGCGCAGCAAAATTTAATGAAAAAGGTATAACTGCTTAGAATAAGTTGCTATACCTTTTTTGCTTTATGCTATTGATTTAAATAGTCAAGTGCTAAATTGACCATTACTTTGACTCCGTGAATCATTCCTTCATCTTGAACTACAAAATCAGGGGTATGATGGGAAGGAGCGTCAGCTGGGTTCATTGCTGGATCCATTCCGCCTAAGAAAAAGTATAAACCTGGAACCTTTTGCTGGAAGTATGAAAAATCTTCAGCGCCTGTAATGGCTTTAATCAGATGAACATTAGAAGCCCCTACCGTTCGTTCTAGCGTTGGCACCATCATTTGTGTCAATGCTTCATCGTTATAGGTCAAAGCAGCAGTTTTATCAATCGTTATTGTAGCTGTGCCGCCAAAGGCAGCCGCTATCTGAGGAACCATTGCATACATGCGTTCATGAATGATGTTCTGCATGTCTTCATCTAGGGTTCTAATTGTACCGATCATTTCGGCAGTTTCTGGAATGATATTGAAGCGAATACCTGCGTGAATTGCTCCTACAGAAACAACTGCACCTTCTTTTGTAAGCTCAGAATTCCTACTGATGATGGTTTGAATCCCGTTAATGATTTGCGAAGAAATCATAATGGGATCAACACTTTTCCAGGGTGTAGATCCATGGGATTGCTTTCCACCGACTACTATTTTATAGGCATCCGCTGCAGCCATGATCCCCTTGGTTTTATAGTTAATATGACCAACTGGAGTCTCTGAACTGATATGCAAACCAAAAATAGCATCAACGTCAGGGTTTTTTAGCACCCCTTCTTGAACCATTAATAAAGCTCCGCCTTTTTCACCTGCTGGTGGTCCTTCTTCTGCGGGTTGAAAAATAAATTTTACCGTACCTGCAAAATCTCGGTTTTCAGCTAATATTTCCGCAACACCCATCAGGATCGCAACATGTGTATCGTGTCCACATGCATGCATCACGCCTGTTTGTTGGTTATTGAAAATTGCGGTTGCTTGAGATTTGTAGGGTAAAGAATTGCGTTCGGTTACGGGAAGTCCGTCCATGTCGGCGCGCAATGCCACAACTTTTCCGGGCTCATTCCCTTTTAAAACACCTACGACACCAGTGTATGCAATTCCAGTTGAAACCTCAATTCCTAGGGCTTCTAGGTGACCTGCAACCTTTTTAGCCGTATTGAACTCCCGATTTGACAGCTCTGGGTTTTGATGAATTTCATGGCGCCATTGAACAACTTTAGATTCAATAGAAGTAAACGTAGAGTCGTTTATTTGTGCCACTGCCGTGCAACCGATTAAAGCAAAAAGGAAGCTAAGCTTCTTCATGTATTTTTTCATGTTCTGTGAATTTATAGTTGAATTACATCATTCAATTTTTTAAAAGTAATGAAATATTGGACAGTTTCTACTTGCAATCATTTAATTCTCTTCTATCAACAGATTTTATTCATTTTTTAGTTTATAATTAATCCTAAAAATTGAGGGAATTATGCATCATTAAGTTTTCAATGTATTATTTTAGTATTTCATGAAACAAGATTTAACAGCCCACATAAATACGCTCAATGAAGCGCAGAGAGGACCAACGCTGCACAAGGATGGACCGCTAATTGTTATTGCTGGTGCAGGTTCTGGGAAGACCCGTGTATTGACTTATAGAATCGCCTATTTGATGAGTCAAGGTGTGGATTCGTTTTCAATTTTGGCATTAACATTCACCAACAAAGCGGCTCGAGAAATGAAAGGGCGTATTGCCGATTTAGTAGGTGATGGTGAAGCAAAGAATTTATGGATGGGTACATTCCATTCTGTTTTTGCTCGAATTCTCAGGAGTGAAGCCGATAAATTGGGCTATCCTTCGAACTTTACAATATACGATACCCAAGATTCTGACCGTCTTTTATCTGCTATCATCAAAGAAATGGGGCTTGAAAAAGATGTTTATAAAACCAAGCAAGTACGCACTAGAATTTCTTCCTATAAAAACAGTTTGATTACGGTACGAGCCTATTACAATGATGGTGACCTACAAGAGTCGGATGCGATGGCAAGAAGACCCAAAATGGGCGAAATATATAAAGAGTATGTCGATCGTTGTTTTAAGGCGGGTGCAATGGATTTTGATGACCTGCTCTTAAGAACCAATGAACTTCTCAACCGTTTCCCTGATGTTTTGGCTAAATATCAAGACCGTTTCCGATACATATTAGTTGATGAGTATCAAGATACCAATCATTCGCAATACCTTATCGTACGGGCGCTTTCCGACAAGTTTCAAAACATTTGCGTAGTAGGTGATGACGCCCAAAGTATTTATGCCTTTCGGGGTGCGAATATCAACAACATATTGAATTTTCAAAAAGATTACGACAATGTGGCCATGTATCGCTTGGAGCAAAATTATCGTTCTACACAAAATATAGTGAATGCTGCCAATTCGATCATCAATCACAATGAAAACAAATTGGATAAGAATGTTTGGACAGCCAATGATACGGGTAATAAAATCAAAATTCAACGCTGTCCCACTGATGCCGATGAAGGTCGTTATGTAGCTGGAAGTATTTTTGACTTCAACCTTACTGAACAGCGTAAGTACAATGATTTTGCCATCTTATACAGAACCAATGCGCAGTCTCGAGCAATGGAAGATGCTTTGAGGAAAAGAAACATACCCTATAAAATCTTTGGTGGCCTATCTTTTTATCAACGAAAGGAGATCAAAGACACCTTGGCTTATTTGCGGTTAATCATCAACCCCAAGGATGAAGAGAGTTTAAAACGCATCATCAATTATCCAACACGAGGAATAGGGCAGACCACCATTGATAAGTTGGTTGTCGGCGCCAAACAGCACGGACTTACTTTATTCCAAACTGCAGAAAAAGCTGGAAGTTTAGGGATTGGAATCAATGCGGGTACAGCTACTAAATTGGAACAGTTTGTGACACTAATTAAGAGTTTCCAGATTTTTAATGAAACGGCTGATGCTTTTGAAATTGCTGATGAAGTAACTAAAAAAACACGTATTGTTTCGGATTTAAAGAAAGACGGAACCCCCGAAGGTGTAAGTAAAATCGAAAACATCGAAGAGTTGTTGAATGGGATCAAAGATTTTACAGAAGGTCAAGAGGAGCTTGCCGATTCTACGGGCGCATTAACGGAGTTTCTTGAGGATGTAGCTCTAGCTACAGATTTCGATAGCGAGAATGAAAAAGAAGATACCGATCGGGTTTCACTAATGACGATTCACTTAGCCAAAGGGTTGGAATATCCCTTTGTCTATGTTGTTGGAATGGAGGAAGATTTGTTCCCATCGCCAATGAATTTAGATTCTCGAAGCGGTTTAGAAGAAGAGCGCCGCTTGTTTTATGTTGCACTTACCCGAGCAGAAGAACGGGCCTTTTTGTCCTATACTCAATCGCGATATCGCTGGGGAAAATTGAATAGTGCTGAGCCCAGCCGTTTTATTGACGAAATTGACGAACAGTATGTCGATTATCAAATACCAAAATCGGATTATGAATTTAAACCCTTAATCAATAATAACATTTTTGGCAATGCAGATGTACCCAAAAGACAAATCAAAAAACCAGCTGCCTGGGAAGGAAAGCCCAATACAATACCAAATCCCACTCAGCTCAAAAAGCTTAGAAAGATTCAATCAAATGACCAACCGATTGCTGCTGCTTCCCAAGATTTAATTGCCTTGCCTTTAGGCACCAAGGTAGAACACCAGCGGTTTGGAAAAGGTGTTGTCACCTTACTTGAAGGATCTGGGAATGATAAAAAGGCTACTATTAAGTTCAACGGAACAGGAAACAAAAAACTCTTATTACGTTTTGCTAAACTTAAAATCATTGATTAATGGCTGTTCTTCACTCTTTATATCCCTCAAGCCCCAACGTCAAGATCATTAAGGAAGTAGCTCAAGCATTAATTGCTGGTGCACTTGTTATTTATCCCACCGATACCGTTTATGCTTTGGGATGCTTAAGTTCCAATTACAAAGCATTGGGTCGTCTGGCTAAGCTAAAAGAAGTAAAAGTAGAACAAGCCCCGTTTAGTTTTTTATTTGCTGATATGAGTGAGTTGTCAAATTATGTTCAGCAATTCGATTCGTCAACCTTCCGAATCCTCAAACGTACATTGCCCGGACCTTTTACCTATATTATGAAAGGGACCCGCAAATTGCCCAAACCTTTTGATAAAAGAAAATCCATCGGGATACGAATCTCAGACGATCCAATTTTAAAAATATTGCTTCCACTTTTGCCTGCACCTTTAATAACAACCTCCCTGCATGATAAAGATCAGATTATTGATTACACAACCGATCCAGAAGTTATATTCGAAGAATGGTCTTCTGCTGTCGACGTCATGATTGAAACGGGAGCAGGAGGGAACCAACCTTCCACGGTCATTGATTTGACTGATGGGGAGCCGGTTGTTGTTCGAATTGGAAAGGGTGCTGTAGATTTTTTATAAAAAAAAACGCCCTTTATAAAAAGGACGTTTGATTTAATATAAAGTGGTAAAGGCTTATTGAGCAGCTTCCATTCCTTTGTTGATTAGATCATAAAACTGATCTAATTTTGGAAGTACCACAATACGTGTTCTTCTGTTTTTAGCTCGGTTCGATGGAGAATCATTTTCTAATAAAGGAGCATAAGAACTTCTTCCAGCTGCAGTCATTCGTTGTGGTGGTACACCAAAGTCTTTTTCAAGTACACGAACTACTGAAGTAGCTCTCTTTACACTAAGATCCCAGTTGTCAACTACACAATCGTTACTGATTGGCACATTGTCTGTATGACCTTCAACCATAAACTCAAGCTCTGGCTTGTCCAAAACAACTTTGGCAACTTTTCCAAGAACCTCTTTAGCTCTTTTAGAAACTGTTGAGCTTCCGCTGTTGAATAATAATTTATCAGATATCGAAATGAATACAACACCTTTTTCAACGTTGATTTCAATGTCGTCATCTCCAAGATTTCCTAAAACACCTTTAAGACTGGTCACTAAAGCAAGAGTCACAGAATCTTTTTTAGTTACAGCATCTCTAAGGCTTGTAATTCTTGTGTCTTTTTCTTTTAGGCTCTCTAACGATTTTTCAAGATTTTCAGCTCCTTTTTGAGAAAGTGTAGTCAAGTTACCGAGGTTATCGATAAGGTCCGAGTTGTTTTCTTTTAAGAAACGAATTTGCTCTTGCAAAGAAGCAACAGATGCCAATGCAGCAGCTTTGTCTTCATCACAGGTGTTTAATTTAACAGTTGTACTGTTTAGCAAGTCTTTTGTCGAGTCTTGAAGGGCTTGAAGTTCGGTAAACTTCTTTTGCGATACACAAGATGCCAATAAGATTGTTACTAATGGAATGTAGAAATACGATTTTTTCATGGAAAAATATTATAATTAAATTTTGATGGCTTAAAGTTACTATTATTTAAGACTTAGAAAATCTTAAGTTGAAAAATTTACTTTTTTTTAAGATAAAATATTGAAAAACGACACTATTTAGCTTGTAATAGCTGTTTTTGGGCTTTTTACCCGATCGTTTTCTAAGCATTTTAAAGAAATTATAATACAGATGGGCATGTGCTTTCAGAATGCTTAGACAGTTTCGGAGTTCCCCTTTTAGTAAAAACCGAATCCCTGCCACCCCGTCCAGCAATAAACGGCAACAAAGTATAAAGGGTAATTGTACTGTTGGAACATTCTTTAGAAGCATGTAGGTTGCGTTTCGATAATTATAAAAAACTTTTAAAGGCGAATCTGGAAGGCTTGCTCCACCCAAATGATACACTTTCGAAACTCCAACACAATACACCTCACTTCCTGCATTATTTGCTCTCCAACAGAGATCGATTTCTTCTTGGTGCATAAAAAAATCTTCATCAAAACCGTCAAGTTTTTGAAAAAGTGCATTTCGAATAAAAAAACAAGCACCTGAGGCCCAAAATATATTTTGATTTCCCTCATACTGTCCTTGGTCTTGTTCAATTTGATCAAAAATTCGACCCCTACAAAAGGGGTATCCAAAACGGTCAATATATCCACCAGCTGCCCCTGCATATTCAAATAAACTTGGATCTTTCTCGTCTAAAATATGCGGTTGCACAATTCCGGTATTGGAATTGTTTTTAAAGAAATTGATTATGGGTGGGAGCCAGTTTTTGGTAACACGAATATCATTATTAATAAGACAAATAAGCTCTTCTTTAATTCCCTTTAAACCAGCGTTGTATCCTCCTGCATAACCTAGGTTTTCTGTATTTATAATGGAGTTTACCTCAGGAAATTCCGTACTGAGAAAATCAATCGAATCGTCAGTCGAGTCGTTGTCAATGACATAAATCGTTGCTTCTTTACTGTACCGAAGCATTTCGGGTAAAAAGCGTTTAAGAAGCTCCTTCCCATTCCAATTTAAAACTACTAATGCGACTGTCATACTTTGTATTTCGGGAGTTCTTTGATGAATTTATACGATTTTTTCTCAAAATCCATTACACAAAAATAGTGTTCTTTCCCGTTTGACAGCATTAAAAAGCTACTGTTTAATGTCATGTTGTACTGGGCTATTTGGTCGAAAGTACTTTGTGAAATGGCTATTGAAGGGGCTTTGCATTCTACCAAGATATAAACATCTCCTTGCGAGCTATAGACCACAATATCATAGCGTTTGAGTTGTCCGTTGATCTTTATTTGTTTTTCTACATTGATCAGACTCTTGGGATATCCTAATTCACTAATTAAAAAATGTAGGCAGTGCTGACGTACCCATTCTTCGGGGGTCAACAGCAGATTCTTTTTACGGATCAAATCTACGATATACGTCTTATTTTCCCTATTTTTGAGGGTAAACGCATAGTTGGGAAAATTGAGTTGTTCCATACTACAAAAGTGAGGATTTTTTAGCTTTGAAAGACATAAATCAAATACTGAGTTCGATTAAAAAGGGAGATTATGCTCCTGTGTACCTTTTAATGGGAACAGAACCCTTCTTTATAGACCAGGTGACAAAGACTTTATCGTCTCATGTGGTAGAAGAACACGCCCGAGATTTTGACTCCACCATTTTTTATGGAAAAGAAACGCTGCCGGAACAAATCATTGAAACGGCAAAGCGTTTCCCAATGATGGGATCTCATCAATTGGTTGTTGTTCGTGAAGCACAATATTTAGACAAAACAATTGATTCTTTAGTACCCTATCTAGAAAGCCCTCAGAGTCAAACAGTTTTGGTGCTCTGTTATAAACACAAAAAACTGGATAAACGCAAAAAATCCTACAAGGCCATTGCTAAATCAGGTGTAGTTTTGGAAACCAAACCCCTTTACGACAATCAAGTAGCCGATTGGATTAAAGATCGTGGATTGCGTTATGGATTTAATTTTCATCCGCATGCCCCCCCTTTATTGGTGTCATTTTTAGGAACGGATTTAAGTAAAATTGATAAGGAGCTCGAAAAGTTAAGCAATCGGGTAGAAGCGGGAGAAGAAATTACTCCTGCGATAATTGAAAAGCACATCGGTTACAGTAAAGATTTTAACGGATTTGAACTTCAAAAATCACTAGGCAAACGCGATTTAGAGCACTCTTTTCGGATCATTCGCTATATGGCATCCAATGCCAAGAAACACCCGGTTACGCTTACGATCACGGTTCTTTTTAATTTTTTCCAAAAATTATTGTTGTTTCAAGGCCTTTCATCCCCTTCAAAGGCTCCTGCAGTATTAGGTGTATCGCCATATTTTGTTAAAGATTATGAAGCTGCTTCTCGTTTTTATTCAATGAAACAAATAGCCAATGTAATTGGTCATATAAAGGAGGCAGATCTAAAAAGCAAGGGTGTTGGAGCACAAAACCTCCCAACCGAAGAGCTTTTGAAAGAATTGATTCTTAAAATTGTTTCGAGTTAAATTTTCGGAAAGGCTTCAGGATTGGATTCGTGCATGATGGCGTATACCTTTTCAAAAATATCATCTTCAGACGGTTTTGAGAAATAATCCCCATCGCTTCCATATGCGGGTCGATGCGGCTTTGCACTCAGTGTTTGCGGTGTACTGTCTAACATTGGAAAAACATCTTGAACATCAATCAACTGTTGTAGTATATAAGCTCCAGCTCCACCGGGAACATCTTCATCAATAATCAAAACACGATTTGTCTTTGCAATACTTTTTTGAATGCCCTGTTCCAGATCGAAGGGGAGTAGGGTTTGGATGTCAATTACCTCTGCATCAATGTCAAAGTACAACAACTCTTTTGCTACAGCTTCGACCATCCGAAGCGTTGATCCGTAAGAAACTAGCGTAATGTCTGTACCTTCTTTTAAAATTTCAATTTTACCCAACGGCACTTTAAATTGCCCAAGGTTTGTGGGTTTTCTTTCTTTTAAACGGTATCCATTAAGAGATTCCACCACAATTGCAGGTTCATTGGCTTCTAATAGGGTATTGTACATTCCAGCTGCCTGTGTCATGTTGCGCGGCACTGCAATGTTGATACCTCTCAATAGGTTGACAATGCCACCCATTGGCGATCCACTGTGCCAGATTCCTTCTAAACGATGACCTCGGGTTCGAATGATAAGCGGTACAGCTTGTTTTCCTACTGTTCGGTAATGATATGAAGCGAGATCATCACTCAAGGTTGGTAAACAGTAGAGTATATAATCTAAATATTGTATTTCAGCAATCGGTCGTAGGCCTCTTAAGGCCATCCCAATTCCTTGTCCCATAATGGTTGCTTCACGAATCCCAGTGTCAGCAACTCGGGTAGCACCGTATTTGGCTTGCATACCTTCTAAACCTTGGTTTACATCCCCGATTTTACCTACATCCTCGCCAAAAAGTAAAAGTTTGTCATTGCTTTCAAGGAGTGCATCAAAATTATCTCGGATGATGATACGCCCGTCTACCCATTCTTCTTTTTCAGCATATTGTGCGGATAAAGATTCTATGTTTTCTAAACGATCATCCGACTGACTGTACAGGTGAGAACTGAATTTTGGATTGAGCTGCTCGGTAAGCGAATCTTTCCAAGTTCGAATTTCATTTTTTACTGGATGTTCGTATTGTGTTAAAATTCGAAGCCCTTTTCTAGCTGCGTGTAATAAATCTTTATAGGTTGGCTCGGCAACATTGATAAGTTCCGAGCGAATCATTTGAAAATTCGTGTCGTTGTTTGTTGCCTGAGTTGCTTTTTCTATGAGTTTTACTAAATCAGTTCTATGTTTAAGAATTGGATCCTGATATGCTTTCCATGCATCAACTTTAGCTTGACGAGCGATTTTTTTATTATTGTCTTCAATTGCAACGAGCTCTTCTTCATTTGCAATACCATTACTGAGAATCCAATCCCGCATTTTAAGATTACAATCGTTTTCTTTTTCCCAAGTTAAACGAGCATCAGACTTATAGCGTTGATGCGATCCTGAGGTAGAGTGACCTTGAGGTTGGGTTAGTTCTTCTACGTGAATCAAAACGGGTACATGTTCATTTCGAGCAAGCTTTTCAGCATACTGATAGGTGTCAATTAGGGCGGTATAGTCCCATCCTTTAACCGTTAATATTTCAATACCCAGTTCTGTATCGGTACGCTGCATTCCTTCGAGTGCCTTGGAAATACTCCCTTTGGTTGTTTGTTCGTCATTATGGACAGAAATACCATAATCATCATCCCAAACACTCATTATCATTGGGATTTGCATTACACCAGCAGCATTCATGGCTTCTAAAAATAAGCCTTCGCTTGTACTTGCATTTCCAATTGTACCCCAAGCAATTTCGTTTCCCTTATTTGAAAAACGCTCACTACCTTTGATTTTCAATGCTCGATACACTTTTGACGCTTGCGCCAAGCCCACAAGCCGCGGCACTTGCCCAGCTGTAGGTGATATATCAGAACTGTGATTTTTTTGTTTTGTTAAGTTTTTCAATGCACCGTTGGGTTCGTTACTTTCAGTAACAAAATGACCCCCCATTTGCCGACCTCCTGACATGGGCTCAATTTCCAAGTCGGGATGTGCATAGAGTGCAGAGAATATATGCTGTGGAGTTAAGTGCCCTTGCTCCATCAGTATGGTTTGATCGCGGTAATAACCCGAACGAAAATCCCCATCTTTAAAAAACTTACTGAGTATCAGCTGCGGCAATTCTTTTCCATCTCCGAAAATGCCAAACTTAGCTTTTCCAGTCATAACTTCCCTTCTTCCAAGAATAGAACATTCTCTGCTAAGGGAAAGTAATCTGTAATCTTCAAGTACTTGTTCTCTGAAACCTTTAAAAGAAATCGGGGTTTCTGCGGCAAGTTTTTTGTTAGACATAGATGAATTTTAACTCTGCGAATTTACGAAAATTACAGAGAACAGAACAATGCGATGAATCCAGCTACAATAAGCTTATTCACAATCTTCTATAGCCACCTACGTGTAAATAACTTTTTTAGATTGTTGATGTCAATTGTCAATACAAACCGCATATTGGATAAATAATTGGAGTCATTGAGTTCATAGTTTTCGGAGTTCTGAATAGGGAAATAGAACTCTAAATAATCAGGGACTAAATTCACTCGTATTCCAGAGTCATAGAACGCTTGTGCCTTGGTGCCTTTATTTTTCGTTATTCCAAAATCAGCGAACACTTCAACCCATTTCCACAAACTGAAGCCTAAATTGGTTGCCAGTATGTAATCATTGGCTTTGGGGCTTTCAAAACGAGATTTAAAACCGCCTTCCGACAAGATGAATTGTTGGCTATAGATTCCATCATCATCAGAACGACCTAAATATTCATAGCGAAAAAGATAATCCGTAGTACGGTTTAGGCTGTAATCAAAATAGGTAGTATTCTGGGTATCGTCCCATAAGAACTTACCACCAAAAAAACGAACAGATAATGTTCTTCCATCATGAAAAAGGTGCCTGAATTCTGCATCTACATTGAATTTCCCAAAATTATCGGATATTTCGAGGTTTGCAGCTACTTTCAACAGCCTTATGGCTTCTTTATTGGAATAGGTATAACCAATGTTCCCTATGGTATAATTTGGTGTTAGAATGGGTGTGGTGCCGAATTCTCTGTTTACACTTGTCAGCGATAGTGAAAATACTTCGCGTTTATTGGATCTAAAATTATCTGGACGTTTGACTAGGGTAAGCGAAGGCCTGAAAATTCTGTATCGTAAGTTTTCATCGTAATGAAAACTACTTCCTGAGAACCCAAGTTGATATAGGTACAATGAAGCGTCCTCGTCATACAAACGATAGCTCATTGAAAACGAACCCACTAGTTCTTTGAGCTCCGTACTGTAGTTTGGATTGATATCGTAACTGAAAGGTTTTATTTGAAATGCCCTATTGGATAGTCTCGTTCCAAGGGTAACACCATCGTAAGCGTTAAAATCAATTTTAGGGTTAAAGAATACCTGACTCCTTTTGGGATCTTCAAGATCTTTTATAAAAGTGTATTTGATTGGTTTTAACGTTGTCCCTTTTAGCTTTCTGTAATTGTTCTGTAGATTAAACTCAGGGATTTTATGTTTGGGATTGATGACAAGATAGTCTGCATCGTATCGTTTTAACTTAATTTCTGTCTCATTTTTCGGGTCTGTAACCTGTATTGACTGAATAATGCAATCGTCTTTGATTTGGGCTAGGGTATAGGGGATAGGGTTTTTATAGTTTTGTATTATGTGAACATTTAGCGAATCTGAATTCCTTCGAATGGATTTGAATTTTATGTCAATTGATTTTCGTTTGTCTAAATAATCTTGAAACAACCAGGGAATATTGAGTTGGTTTTCTAGCGATTTTTGTACTTGTTCTTTGGATAGTACTTTTCCGATTTGACATCTGATAGCATTGTTTATTTTTTCTTTGCCATAATACGCATAGGCATAACGAATACCATGAGCAACATGACTGGGTATTGCGACCCTTTCGTTGAACTTAATTAAATCGCTTTTTGCAGTAAAAGCACTTTGTTGAATGTTATTTCTAAGGACGTATTCATTGAAATATAGAAACCCATAATTAAATGAAGCTTGACTTAAGCTATAGCTTTTAATAAAAGGGCGAAGTAGGGGTTGCTTAGGAATTGCACCCAGGAGTTTTTGATCGGGATAGTATTGATCGACATATTCCATTAACAATAGGGTTTTCAAGCCATCAGTTAACCAAGAGTTTTCTCTAGGGTCAACAAGAAAAGCCTCTGTTACATAATGATTTAAATACACATTCAATGCTTTTATCTCAAACTCAAACCGATCAGAAAATGGATGAAAAAATGAAGGAATTGCAGATAAACCAAAATAGGGTCGTTTTTTGTAATCCCTTTGGGAAAGTAACATTTTACTATGTGGAAATGCTCCTAGATACGCTCTTACAAATTCCTCAATTTGAACGAGGCTGAGGGTTGGATCCAGCATTTTTTCAGAAACCTCTTCAAAATCGGTACTAATTGCTATACCATTGATGTTATAAGAAGCGTATTCCTTTGGGCTGATGTGAAACTGAATTTCTTTGGCCTTACTAATCGCCAGCGCAACGATCATGCGTTCATTGGCTTCGGTTGCTTTCCACTGGGTTAAATTAGAATTGATTAGCAGCTTGTTGGGGATATTCCATTCGATAGAAAAGTTTGACGGCAAGCTGCTTATTTCTTCTAAATCCAAATTACTATTTGTAATCCACTTTCCATCAATATGGGGAGCCAACTGTATAAAGCAATTTTTTAAAAAATATTCATCATCTGAGATTTTTCCATACCCTGTATAGCGTGCATCGGGTAGTTCTATTTTATAGGTCAACGAAATAGTAATCTGATTTCCTATCGCTAACACATCGTCTAGCGCAATTTGGATGATATCTAGTTGATTATCATATCGCTTCCAATCTATTTTATCGCCTTTTACGGTGATGTTTAAATCGGTTGTTTGCCCTCTTTTCGCTTTGGAACCAAGATAAAACCTGCGATCGTATTCTTCTGCAAAGCGTTGTGCCAATGGTGATTTTGAGGAGCTGTAGGCATGAGACCAGTCGTTTAGATATAAAGTTTCTAAAGGGGTTTCGGTAGTGTTGTGAAATTGTATTGTTTGGAAAACCTCAAGTGTTTTTTTCTTTTCTATGAGTTTTACCTTAAGATCATATTTAGGTATTGTTTCCTGACCATAAATGCTTGGGGAGAGGATAACGGACAACAGCATGAAAACCTTCAATATATATTTCACAAGTCTTAAAAATTCGGATGGTAAATTCCCTTGGGATGAAAATCTTCTAAACAGGTTAATACTTCTTCTTGGGTGTCAACCACCGAGAATAAATCAAGATCCTCTGGGCTAATTAGCTTTTCTTCAATTAGAGAAATCTTAATCCAGTCGATCAAGCCCTTCCAAAACTCAGTTCCAACAAGAATGATGGGGATGCGACTTATTTTTTTAGTTTGTATTAGGGTGAGGGATTCAAATAACTCGTCTAGAGTTCCCAAGCCTCCGGGCAAGACAACAAACGCCTGTGCATATTTAACAAACATTACCTTACGAATAAAAAAATATTCGAAGGAAAGGTTCTTGTCCTTATCGATGTAGGGGTTTGAACTTTGCTCAAAAGGGAGGGCTATGTTGAGACCTACCGAAGGTCCATTTGCTTGCTGGGCGCCTTTATTTGCAGCCTCCATAATTCCAGGGCCACCACCAGTAATAATACCATAGCCTGCTTTTGCGACAGTTTCTGCAACATCAGTTGCTAGTTTGTAGTAAGCGTGATCGGGCTGTGTTCTTGCAGAACCAAAAATGGATACACAAGGACCAATACTGTCCATTTTTTCATAGCCATGAACAAATTCGCCCATGATTTTAAATAACGACCAAGAGTCGTTGGTTTTGGTGGTATTCCAGCTTTTATTTTTCGATTTTTTACTCATGCGTTGGGGGGTTATATTTCTTTAGCTAAATAATGTGCCGTATGACTTTTTTGATTCTTGACAACTTCTTCTGGACTACCCTCTGCAATAATCTGACCACCATTTTTACCGCCCTCATATCCAATATCAATAATATGGTCAACTTGCTTGATCACATCCATATTGTGTTCAATAATCACTACGGTATTTCCTTTATTTGCCAAGTGATTCAATACTTCTAAAAGTACTCTAATATCCTCAAAATGCAAACCGGTAGTGGGTTCGTCTAAAATAAATAAGGTGTTTCCCGTATCGCGCTTAGATAATTCTGTTGCTAATTTGATTCTTTGTGCTTCTCCACCGGATAGGGTTGTGGAAGATTGACCAAGTGCTATATAGCCCAAACCAACATCTTGCAATGTTTTTAGTTTTCTGTAAATCTTCGGAATAAGTTCAAAAAAAGCACAGGCTTGATCTATGGTCATATTCAATACATCCGCAATTGATTTACCTTTAAAACGAATTTCAAGGGTTTCTCTATTGAAACGTTTCCCTTGACAGGTTTCGCATTCTACCAATACATCGGGTAAAAAGTTCATTTCGATTACTTTCATTCCACCGCCCATACAGGTTTCGCATCGACCTCCAGAGACATTAAAACTAAAGCGACCGGGTTTATATCCTCTGATTTGAGCCTCAGGTGTTCGAGTAAATAAGCTTCGAATTTCGCTAAAAACTCCTGTATAGGTAGCCGGATTACTCCGTGGTGTTCGTCCAATAGGACTCTGATTTACATCAACAACTTTATCTAAGTGTTCTAAACCAGTAATTCCTTTGTGGGGAAGGGGTTTGGCCACTCCATTAAAGAAATGAGCATTCAGTATCGGATACAGGGTTCCGTTGATTAAAGAAGATTTCCCACTCCCAGAAACTCCTGTAACCCCGACCATTTTTCCTAAAGGAAGCGCGAGTGTTACATCTTTTAAATTATTTCCAGTACAATGGGACAACACCACCGACTTTCCATTTCCAACTCTTCTTTCTTTGGGTATTTCAATTCTTTTCTTGCCTGTTAAATATTGAGCCGTCAGTGAATTCATGCTTAGAATCTCGTCAGGTTTTCCTTCCGAGATAATTTCTCCTCCATTTTTTCCAGCAAAAGGACCAATATCAATTACGTGATCTGCTTGTACAATCATGTCTTTATCGTGTTCCACAACGATCACTGAATTTCCAATGTCACGAAGAGCAAACAAAGACTTGATTAAACGTTCATTGTCTCTTTGATGTAATCCGATGCTCGGCTCGTCTAGGATATAAAGAACACCCACCAGTTGTGATCCGATTTGAGTTGCTAGACGGATTCGTTGAGCTTCTCCACCGGATAAGGACTTTGAAGAACGATTAAGCGATAAATAATTGAGTCCAACATTCAATAGAAATTGAAGTCGCGTTTTAATTTCCTTAATTACATCTTCCCCGATTTTCATTTCATTTTTAGAAAGAAATTGAGGTAATTGATCGAACCAAGTGTACAGTTCATCAAGATCCATTTGCGCCAACTGAGCTATGTTCATGTCATTTATTTTGAAATAACGCGCTTCTTTTTTTAAACGAGAACCCTTACAGGATAAACATTCGTTTTGATCCATAAAGTCACTTGCCCAACGTTTTATATTAGTGGAAGTAGCTTGCTCGTATTGGTTTTTAATGAAGTTCTCAATTCCTTCATAATCAATTTTATAACTCCGAGTAATACCTAAGGTTTTTGATTCTACAGTAAAGGTTTCAGCACCCCCTTTCAATATAACATCAAGTGCTGTAGCAGGAATTTGATCTATAGGATCGGATAAATTAAAGTCATATCGCTGCGCGATGATATCCATTTGTTTGAAACTCCAGGAGTTTTTTTGAGCCCCTAGAGGAATGATTCCCCCAGCTTTAATCGATATAGAAGTATCTGGAATGATTTTTTGACGGTTTACAATTTGTTGGGTCCCGAGTCCTTTACACACTCCGCACATGCCTTTGGGTGAGTTGAATGAGAAGCTATTCGGTTCTGGATTTGGATAGGCAATACCCGAAGACGGACACATCAAATTCCTACTGAAATAACGCACTTTTCGACTTTCTTCATCATAAATCAATAAGGTGTCGCCACCTTGATACATTGCGGTTATAAGGGATTCTTGGAAACGTTTTATTCCTGCTACACTGTCGCTGATACGAAGACGATCAATAACCAGCTCAATGTCGTGTGTTTTGTAACGATCCAATTTCATACCCGGAGAAAGTTCAACAATAACGCCATCTACCCGAACCTTGAGGAAGCCTTGACGGGCTAAATTTTCAAAGAGATCTCGATAATGACCTTTTCTTGACTTGATTATTGGAGCCAAAATCATGACACTTTTATTCGCGTAATCCTGTTGAATTAGTTCCGTGATTTGATCATCCGTATAACTGACCATCTTCTCTTGGGTTTGATGACTGTAAGCAGTACCAACACGAGCAAATAGCAAACGCAAAAAGTCATAAACTTCTGTAATTGTTCCAACAGTTGAACGTGGACTTTTAGAAGTAGTCTTTTGTTCAATTGCTATTACAGGGGAGAGGCCATCAATTTTATCAACTTCGGGGCGCTCTAGGTTTCCTAGAAACTGTCGAACATAGGCAGAAAAAGTTTCCATATAACGCCGCTGCCCTTCAGCGTATATTGTATCGAATGCAAGTGATGATTTTCCACTCCCAGAAAGGCCGGTAATTACAACCAGATTATCTCTTGGAATTTGAACATCTATATTTTTTAAGTTATGTACTCGAGCCCCTTGGACGTCGATTACATTTGAATTGTTTTTCATAGCAAAATTAAGCTCTAAAAATACAACTTTAGGCTGGACTAAATTTTAAATCTTTAAAAATAAAAAGGAATTTTAATAGCTGACAGCTGTGTCGTCTCCACGCCGATCTGCTCCTAATGAAATTTGACCAGAATCGTCTACTAAAATGGCATCGACCTTCCCGATGATTCTTGAATTCTTTTCTTCTCCTGCATAGCCCAGTTCATTTAAACTTTGTAGTAAAGATGGTTCAAATTGGTTGGGTTCGAAAGTAATAAAATCGGGCAGCCATTGATGATGAAAACGCGCTGCATTGACGGCCTCTTGTATGGGTAAGTTGTGTTCGTAAACATTGAGAATCGTTTGGAATACAGAAGTAATAATCGTTGATCCACCTGGAGACCCAACAACCAAGTAGAGTTTACCATTCTTTTCAGCAATTGTGGGTGTCATTGAGCTTAGCATCCGCTTTTTTGGTGCAATAGCATTGGCTTCATTCCCAACCAAACCGAACATATTGGGTACTCCTGGTTTACTGCTGAAATCATCCATTTCATTATTCATAAAAACGCCTAATTCTTCTACAAAGACTTTAGATCCATAACCCCCATTGAGCGTAGTCGTTACGGCAACGGCATTTCCTTGATCATCTACAATTGAAAAATGAGTAGTTTCATCGCTTTCAAAATAATAAGAATCTCCAGCTTTGATTTCAGATGAAGGAGTGGCTCTATTCCAGTCAAAACTGCTCATCTTTTTTTGGATATAAAGCGAATCCAATACAATATTCAATGGGACATCAACAAAGTCAGGATCACCTAAAAACTCACTGCGATCTGCATAGGAGCGTCTTTCGGCTTCAACCATCAGTTGAATACTTTTTTGTGTATTATGCCCCATGGCTTTGATGTCATAGGGCTCAATCATTTTCATCATTTGATTCAAACACACACCACCACTAGATGGTAATCCCATTGAGATTACCTTTAAATCTTTATAACTAAAGATAAGCGGGTCTCTCCACTTGGCTTCATATTGTTCTAAATCTTCTTGGGTGATGATTCCACCAGCTTCTTGAACCCGATTGACCAGTGCATCTGCCACCCATCCAGAATTAAAGCCTTTAATGCCCTCAGCAGCAATGGTTCTTAATACTTTTCCAAGGGCTGGGTTTTTTAAGATATCACCCGTTTCAAAGGTTTGTCCGTAAAAGGTATCTGGACCATTAATTTCTATGAATAAATCACGATATCTCTTTAAACTACGGGCCTGCTTTTCTGTTACGGCATACCCTTTTTCTGCTAAATCAATGGCCGGTTGCATGAGGTCAATCAAGGGTAGGGAACCCATTTTTTTATGAATTTCAAGGGTGCCGGCAACCGTTCCAGGAACACCGACGGCTAAACCACCAACTGTGCTTTTGTCGGGTATCACATTTCCTACATCGTCTAAAAATAAGTCAGGGTGTGCTGCATTAGGTGCTTGTTCACGATAATCTAAAGTTCCAGAACTGCCGTCTGCATTTCGGTATACAAAAAATCCACCTCCGGTAATATTACCCGCTACTGGGTAAACTACGGCTAGTGCAAAATTAGTTGCTACCATTGCATCATAGGCATTACCTCCTTTTTTTAGAATATCAACTCCTACTTGAGAGGCATAGGGCATAGCAGATACCACACCTCCTTTTATAGGGGTGGCTTTAGTGCAACTGATTAGGATTAGGGTAAAAACAAAAAGAATTGGCTTTAAAAAAGGGAGTGTAGGTTTCATATGATTGAATTGTTGCTGCTATTAATTCTTGAAGATACAAATATTTGTATCTGTTCAAAAAAAACTTCAAAATCGTTTTTAAAAATGGAATAGTGGGTTTCTAAATTTTTTACCGAAGCACTTAAATTGGATTCAAACTGTGTACGTCGCTCCATTTGACTTAAAATAGTTTCCAAACCCACTATAGATTTGTATTGGATCAACCAATTTTGTTCTTTCATATAAGGGAAAGCCCTTTTCATTTTATGGGGTAAAAGCGCTTTTTGCTGGTCAATTTCATTGTAAAAATCTTCAGAAAATTTTTCGAGTGTTTGCGGATGATAGTTGTGCCAAAGCGAAGCCAGAAAGTGATCGTAAAACATATCGACAATGACCCTACTGTAATGTCCAAAGTCTGGAAATAAAAGCTTGCAGTGCTTTCTGAAGAGGGGATGTTGGTCGGTAAAGGTGTCAATTGCACGATGCAATAGAATCCCCTCTTGAATTCCTTTAGCGTAAACTGCATATTGTTTGCCGGGAACCGCATCCGCAATAAAATTTCCAAACCGAAGCTCCGTATGCGTTCCCGATAAATATATATGCGCTAAATAATTCATCCGCTAAAACTAGTTTTCTTTTTTCAGAAGTAGCTTATTTAATTCAAAAACAACTTCGTTTTTTTTAGAACTAGATTATCTTTGATAAAAATACGTTTATGACATTAATCAAATCCATTTCTGGAATTCGTGGTACAATAGGGGGTAAGCCCTCCGACAACTTGACTCCAATCGACATTGTTCGTTTTGCTGCTGCCTATGGTCAATACATTTTATCGCATACTGATGCCTTAAAATGTAGTATTGTTATAGGTCGTGATGCCCGAATATCCGGAGCAATGGTACAGGCTTTAGTATCCAATACTTTAGTCGGCATGGGAATAGACGTAATTGATTTGGCTATGGCTACTACACCGACAGTCGAAATGGTCGTACCTAGAGCCAATGCCCAGGGAGGAATTATATTGACCGCAAGCCATAACCCAAAACAATGGAATGCATTGAAGTTATTGGACGCAAATGGGGAGTTTTTAAGTGCCGAAGCGGGTGCTCAAATTTTAGCTTTAGCAGAGCAAGAAGACTTTAATTTTGCTTCTGTAGACGATTTGGGAAGTGTAACAGCCGATGACACGAGTTTGGATATGCACATACAAGCTGTTTTGAATCATCCCTTGGTTGACCTTGAATCTATTCGGTCCAGTGGATTTAAAGTGGTTGTAGATGGTGTAAATTCGATTGGAGGCATAGCAATTCCTGCATTACTAAAGGAACTAAACATTGAGGTGATTGAATTGTTTTGTGAGCCAAATGGTCAGTTCCCACATAACCCAGAACCCTTAAAAGAACACTTAGGGGACCTTTCTGCTCTTGTTATCGAATCGGGGGCTGATTTGGGATTGGTTGTAGATCCTGATGTCGATCGATTGGCTTTTATGGATGAAAATGGAGCCATGTTTGGAGAAGAATACACCTTGGTTGCCTGTGCAGATTACGTATTGTCTAAGACGCCTGGAAATACGGTTTCCAATATGTCTTCGACTCGTGCTCTACGGGATGTAACCGAAAAACATGGAGGCACCTACTACAGTAGCGCTGTTGGGGAGGTAAATGTAGTCACGAAAATGAAGGCTGTAAATGCTGTTATTGGTGGTGAAGGTAACGGCGGAATTATCGATCCTCAGTTACACTATGGAAGAGACTCTTTAGTAGGAACTGCTTTGTTTTTATCACTACTCAGTGATCGTAAGCTTTCGGTCTCTGAACTGAAAAAAACCTATCCTGAATATTTTATGAGTAAAGGGAAAATTGAATTGAAGCCTACAATGGATGTAGATGCTCTCTTGCTGGCTATTGAAAAGAAATATGCCAATAATAAGCCCAATACCGTTGATGGAGTGAAAATTGATTTTGAAGCTTCGTGGGTACATTTAAGAAAGTCGAATACGGAACCTATTATTCGTGTATACACCGAAGCTCCTTCTCAAGAAGCGGCAGATTTGTTGATGAACCGTTTTAAAGAAGAGTTACTCGCTTTGGGAAACTAACTTAGGGTTTTTGTCCATATGCTTGAATCGGTTGTGTGTCCAAAAATATTGTGATGGATCTTTGCGTATCTGAGCTTCTAAGGTTTCTGTAAAAATATCCGTAATTTCATTTTCTTTTGTTTCTTTTGGCTTATCGGTAATTAGACTGATATCCAGCGTATAATACCCACGCTTTACTCGATTAATTTCGGCAAATACAATGGGTAAGTCGAACCGTCTAGCCATACGTTCTGCCCCAGTGAAAACAGGGACTTCTACACCCATAAAAGACCTCCAATAGCTTTTTGGCTTTGGCATGGGCGACTGATCAGCTGCCAACCCATAAATGTAGCTGATGTTATTTTTTTGATGCATTTCTATATCTTGGAGGACATCAAAGCGTGATCCAAGATAGATCAGATGTTTAGCTCTTGATTTAACAACCAAACGTTCAAAATATTTATTGGATAAAGGAGCATAAACTGCATAGCCTTTCCCATCAAGATGATAGCCAATCGAGAGCATAGCTTCCCAACTTGAATAGTGACCACAAACAAGCACAACCCCTCTGTTTTTTCTTAAATGTTGATTGATTATTTCAAGATTGTTGAATTGATATCGCTTCAACACTTGCTTTTTTGTAACCGTCAAGGCTTTAAGCATTTCTATGAATATATCGCACAAATGTCGATAAAATGCGCGCTCGATTACTTTGAGTTCTTCTTGGCTTTTCTCTGGAAAACTCAGATTCAAATTTTTCCGAACTATTTCAGTTCGATATCCAATGAGTTTGTATAACACGAGATACAGGAAGTCTGCAATTCGGTATAATAAAAAGTGGGGTAAAAGCGAAACCCCAATGATTATGGGATAGGCAATCAGGAACAAGAGTAACTGCACAATTTTTTTTAACAAATATAAGTATATTTGAACCCAATAATAAAGCGATATGCAATCACTTCCACCATTAATTTTGACAATCCTTATCGTCAATGTTCTTTTTTCATTAAAGGGGTTCAAGGATACCCTCTTTTTCAACCGCTTTAAATTCAGTATTGCTGCTGTTAAAGGAGGTCAATCCTATCGTATCGTCAGTTCAGCTTTTTTGCATGTCGATATGGCACACTTGGGATTCAATATGTTTGCATTGTACCTTTTTGGCGGACAGGCATTAGCCGGACTTGGGGTGTTGAATTTTCTGATCCTATACTTTTCTTGTCTAATAGCCGGAAATCTTTTTGCCTTGTATTTTCATCGTGACAATCCCTATTATAGTGCAGTAGGTGCAAGTGGAGCCATCATGGGTATTTTATATGCCACCATCTTGATGTATCCAGAAATGAAATTAGCCCTGTTCATCTTTCCAGTGCCGCTTCCGGGATACGTTTTCGGGATTGGGTATTTAGTTTACACCTTATTTGGAATGAAAAAACAGCAAGATAATATTGGCCATACCGCTCATTTTGGTGGTGCAATCGGGGGTATACTCGCTACGCTGATCTTGGTTCCATCTGTCATTGCGACTTCGTTTACAACACTCATTCTATTAGTTGTTGTTACTGTGGTTACTGGTTTCATCTTATTTAGGAAAAACTAAAAGTGCTGACAAACGCCAGCACTTTATTTACACCTCAGATGTTAGGTCTTACTTGCGGATTACTTCTAGTAGAATAGACGCAAGCTTATCGGGTTGTGAAAAGTTTGGGGTATGGCTTGAGTTTAATGTAAATACTTTTTTCACTTTACCTTCATACATACCTCGTTGTGCAGCTATAGGAATGGCTCGGTCCTCTGTACATTCAATATAGTATTTTGGAATTTTACCAAACACAGCATCCGTTACTTCAAGCTTGTATCCTAAGGGAGCAGCAGGTTCTGGAACAATGTATGCTTTCGCTTGATTAAAAGCCTCAGCGGGGATGTCATGCGCAAACGCATTTTGCAGTTCTTTTTCTTTTACGAAGGCCTGAGTTTGATCTTCAGAGAGAAAGAAGTTTTCTACAGCTTTAGAGTCTGGAACACCTTGGACTGCGTCGTAGAATGAAGCACCGTTTGGTAAAAGAAAGGCAGTTAAATATACCAAGCAATCAATTTTTTTTGGTCGCAATTCAGCGACTCTACTCACCGTAATTCCGTTAAAACTATGACCCACTAAAACTACTTTTTCTTGCTGGCTGTCAAGAATAGCTAGGAGTTGATTTACATAGGTTTCCATCGTAATATCGCTTGCGGGAGTTTTGTCACTTCCATGACCGGCCAGATCGGGTGTAATTACAGTATGTCCTGCAGTTTCTAGCGTTTGAGCTACCTGTTGCCATTGCCATGCCCCCAGCCAAGCGGAGTGCACAAGAACATAGGTTTTTGTTTTTTTTGAGGGTACTTCTGTAGGATGTGCCTGGATGAACATAGAAAAAAGAAAAACTAGTGTTAAACTTGAGATTTGAAGTGTTTTTTTCATGATATATTGTTTAGGTTATGAGGCAAATATAAAGCCGCTCATATCCTATAAATTGTGCTAAATGTCACAACCAACTAACTTTTTATCAATTCAATCATTTTAAAGTGTAATTTTAAAAGACCTTCGTCTTCCATTTGTTTTAACAAACGCGAGATGAACTCCCGAGTTGTTCCTAACTCATTGGCTAGTGCTTTATGAGAAATGAGGAGTTTATTGTTGCAAAGTTCTTTTGAGTGGATGATATAATCATATAATCGCTCTTCAATTCTTTTAAAGGCCAGGCTTTTATAGGAGATTAATAAATCCTCATAACTCGTAATAAACGATTGTGTAGTTAATCGAAACCAAGATTGATATTCAAAACTCCATTGTTTTACAAAGCGTACGGGTATTTTTATAAGGGTGGTATTTTTTTTTAGTTCGTGCATGAACAAGACTTTTATAATCCTTAAAAGTTGCAGCTAGCGATAGGGAACAGGTTTCAAGAGGATTTACGTAGTACAATAAAATTTCGCGATCTTCTTCTTCTTGCCAAACTCGTACGGTCCCTCGTATCACAATTGCAAGCCACTTGATGTATTTTTCTTGCTCTACAACAAAAACTCCTTTGGGTAGTCTTCTATTACCGCATGGGTACGGATTTCCTTTTGTAGTGGAGGTTCTGTAATTTTTAGAGCCTCAAATAAGGTATCAAATTCATTCATAGCGCTCTGGTTTCGACTTGGGGAAGTCCTATTTTACTTATTCATTGAGGAGTTCTTCAATTTTTGCATCTAACTGCGCACCTCTTAAATTTTTTGCAACGATAACACCGTCTTTATTCAAAACAAATGCGGCTGGAATACTGCGTACTCCGTATAACAATGCAATTGGTTCTTGCCAAAATTTTAAATTAGAAACATGATTCCAATTGAGACCATCGTCTTCAATTGCACGTAACCAACTCGATTTATTTTTGTCCAAAGAAACGCCAACAATTTCAAGACCTTTATGGTGCATGCGTTTGTAGAGACGTACTAAGTTTGGGTTTTCAATACGACACGGACGACACCAAGCTGCCCAAAAGTCAATGATGGTAACCTTTCCTTTGAGTGATGCAAGGGAAATTATTTCACCGGTAGGAGTAGGGCCTTCAAATGCTGGAGCAATTTCACCTAGGGCAGTTGGATTGGAGGGAGCGTTGATGATTGCTTCAACTTTTTTACCAGAAACGCTACTTTTTATCTTAGGATCAAAACCATTGAAAATGAGTTTGGCTTCAGAAGAACGCATTGCTTTGGTGGTAACGAGGCGTTCCAAAATCAGAGAAGCAACGTAAGACTGGGGGTTGGAGTTCATGAAATCTCTTTCATACACATTTAAATTTGCCTCTACTGCTTTGTATTCTGCAGTAAGATCTTCTGCAAGAATATTATCGCCAAGTGTATTGGCTTCATTTATTTCTTGAACCAAGGTTCTCATGTCTTTTGCAAAACCTTGAGTCGATACTCTGTATTGTGCTAAATTATTGTTGGAAGGAGTTCCAGCAATAATCGAAGAAGCTATGCTGTCTTTGAAAATGTTTACATCAATTGCCCCTTCCTCCAGGATGACAGGAACATTTCCGTTAATTCCATCAAGAAAAATAAAATTGATATCAATCTGATCTAATGAGCCTTTAAGTTCAAAAGACCCATTTGCTACTTTAGTGGAGTCTATGGTTATGGGCTGACCGTTTGGCCCCGATTTGATGCGGTAAACACTCGAACCATCTGTATGGTCTGTTGTACCATTAATGACAAAGGTATTGGGCTCAAGTGAAGTACACGAGCTTATATAGAAACTGATTGCGATAGAACAAGCTGCAATGAATTTGATTTTTTTCATGTACAAATATAAGAATTCAACTGATAAAATTCATCTCCAAATCTTAGAATGTGATTGAGTGTACGGAATGACTTCTGATAGTGATTTAATGTAGTATATTTGTGAATCTTATAGATATAATATGGCAGGAAATAGTTTTGGAACATTATTCAATGTAACAACTTTTGGAGAATCTCACGGACCAGCATTGGGCGGAGTAATTGACGGATGCCCGGCAGGAATTGTTTTGGATATCGATGCAATTCAAAAGGAGCTGAATCGCAGGAAACCGGGTCAATCAGCAATTGTAACCCAACGCAAGGAGCCGGATGAAGTTGTTTTTTATTCTGGAATATTTGAAGGTAAAACTACGGGTACTCCCATTGGTTTCGCTATTCACAATACAAACCAAAAATCTAAAGATTACGGTCATATAAAAGACAGTTATCGTCCATCACATGCAGATTATGTGTACGATCAAAAATATGGATTTCGAGATTATCGTGGTGGGGGCAGGAGTTCCGCTAGAGAAACTGCAAGTAGAGTAGTAGCCGGAGCCATAGCCAAGCAATTTTTATCGAACATTAAGTTTACAGCATTTGTATCTGCAGTTGGTCCTCTTAAAATGGAAACGCCCTATCAAGAGCTTAATTTTGCTGCGATAGAAGAAAATCCCGTACGTTGTGCCGACCCAATTATGGCAGAACAAATGGAAGCTTATATCCGTCAAATTCGTAAAGAAGGCGATACGGTAGGTGGTGTTATTACTTGTGTAATTCAAAACGTACCCGTTGGCCTAGGAGAACCCGCCTTTGATAAACTTCATGCCGAATTAGGAAAGGCGATGTTGTCCATCAATGCAGTAAAAGGCTTTGAATACGGAAGCGGTTTTGATGGTTCTCAAATGAAAGGGAGTCAGCACAACGATCCATTCAATACCGATGGGACTACACAATCGAATCACTCGGGTGGTATTCAAGGAGGTATTTCGAATGGGATGGATGTTTATTTTAACGTAGCATTCAAACCTGTAGCAACCGTAATGCAGGCGCAGGATACCATCGATAATAAAGGACAGAAAGTAGTGATGGAAGGAAAAGGGAGGCACGATCCTTGTGTTGTACCAAGAGCGGTGCCAATTGTAGAAGCAATGGCAGCTTTAGTTCTCGCAGATTACAGCTTACTTAGTCGAACAAATAAAATTTAGTTTATGAAAAAATTAGCTTTACACTGGAAAATTTTAATCGGAATGGCACTGGGTGTCCTTTTTGGTTTAGTGATGTCATACGTTGGCGGTGGTTCTCAATTTGTTGGAGATTACATCAAGCCGTTTGGTACTATTTTCATCAACCTGTTAAAGCTAATTGCAATTCCTCTAATATTAGCATCCCTCATAAAAGGAGTTTCCGATTTAAAAGACATTTCAAAACTCTCGCAAATGGGAGGGAGAACGATTTTAACCTACATAAGCACCACCTTGGTTGCTGTTGTTATTGGTTTGATTTTGGTCAACACCATACAACCTGGGAAATCGATTAGTGTGGAAACACGCAAAGAATTAGTAGAAGCTTATGCTTCTGATGCTAACCAGAAGCGAGAGGCTGCTGCTAAGCAGAGAAGTGCAGGTCCCATACAAGCACTCGTTGACATTGTCCCTTCCAATATTTTTGCGGCAGCCAGCAACAACCGTAATATGTTGCAAATTATATTCTTTGCTATGTTTTTTGGTATTGGGATTATTCTTATTCCTGAAAAACAATCCTCATCTGTCAAAAGCTTTTTTGACTCTTTTAATGCGGTGATTTTAAAACTAATTGATCTCATCATGTTGGCAGCGCCCTACGGTGTTTTTGCTCTTCTAGCAGCCTTGGTGGTCGAAGCCCCAAGCCTAGAACTCTTTAAGGCACTTGCACTTTATGCTGTTACTTTATTGTTAGGTCTTGCGGCGATGATCGGCGCATACGCATTATTCGTTCGTGTAGTAGTTAAAAAAAGTACTCCCTTTTTCTTTAGAGGAATCGCTCCTGCACAATTACTTGCTTTTTCTACAAGTTCAAGTGCTGCAACACTACCTGTTACTATGGAGTGTGTGGAAGATCAGTTGGGGGTAGATAAAGAGGTAACGAGTTTTGTACTGCCGATAGGTGCTACCATAAACATGGATGGTACTAGTGTGTATCAAGGAGTAGCGGCTGTTTTTATTGCACAAGCCTTTGGTTTGGACTTGAGTTTAGCCGCTCAATTGGGTATTATTTTTACAGCAACACTAGCCTCAATAGGAACAGCTGCTGTTCCTAGCGCGGGGATTGTGATGTTGGTTATTGTTCTGGCTCAGGCTGGAATCCCAGAAGCAGGACTGGCCTTGATCTTTGCAATCGACAGGCCTTTGGACATGTGCCGCACTGTAGTCAACGTAACTGGTGATGCAGCGGTTTCCATGTTTGTAGCAAAATCGATAGGTAAGCTTAAATAAACCAACCTTTGCGACCGTACAGTTGTGCAATCCACACCAAACAAAGGGATAAAAGGACTACAATTGTAGGTAAAATAGCTATCGAACTACCAAAAGTCTCTATGGCTCCTGCAATGAACATGCTGTGGTACATCTGAATAATTACACAGAGCAAGGAAATAACCAAAACACCCTTTGACCAGCTTTTACGCCGAATTAACCCGAAGGTTCCGACTGTTCCAAGTCCCACGGCTAGGCCGTATATGATTTTAGTCCATAAAGGGAAATTTGCACGAAAGTCTTGTTGAACCTGATCTAAGGTGCTAGGATCCAACATAAGATCCGAAATAAAAGCAAAGATTCCAACAAGATTCCAAACGAATAATAGAATAACGGATATTTGCATCCATTGGGGTGGTTTCAATTCAGTTTTCATAAGTAAGATTTAAAATTATAGATTTAAAAAGGGTATGTCTTTTTTTTTGGGACCATAAAATTATTAGACTGAGAATAAGGGTGATTATTGCTGTATAAAACAACGTTCCTCCATCGCCTTTAACTTCTATTCCGATCATGGTTAGATGCATCATTACAGCTCCAGCCATGAGACCTGCAGCAAGTCCGGATCCCAACCAAATTCTTTTTGGAAAAAACAAAAGGATACTGGCAATCAATTCTAAAATACCAATTCCAATTCTTCCCCAAGGCTCCATTCCTACTTTTGTGAAGATGTAAACGCTATCGGGGTGTACTAAAAACTTAAAACGAAGGGTTTGTAATAAAATTACTGCGACGATAATGCGCAGTATAATGGATAAGTTGTTTTTCATAAGGGGGCATTTAAATTATTTATATAAAAGCATGCAAATTGGATGCAAATAAACGTAAATATAAATGTATAAAAATATATTTAACTATATGATTTATTTTTTTATTGAAACCTAAATGAAATAAAATAGTGTTCTATTTTTTTAGAACTTCTGAGAGTATGTGTTTCATAACAACGTAACCCTCAAGGTTTGGATGCACAGGATCATAGCCATAGGAGGAGTTAAGCCCCTGTTGTTCATCAACCATTTTAGAATAATAATCTACATAGGTAATGGATTTTGAATTTGCATATTCATGAATCATTTTATTGAGTTAAATTACCTTTTGCGTGGGATTGATTTTTGGCTGCCATGGAAAATTATTTGCTGGGAGCACGCTGCATAAAATTACACGAATATTGTTTTGATCCGCCAATTCACACATAGAAATAATATTACCTAGAATTTGATTCAAGGTAATCGGCCCAGTATTTTCTGCGATATCATTAATTCCAGCAAGAATTACTACTGTATTTGCTTTAATGTCCACTACATCTTGTCTAAAGCGTAATAACATTTGAGGTGTAGTTTGTCCCCCGATTCCTCTATTGATGTATTGATTCTCGTTAAAGAAATCAGGATCAAAATTGGACCAGCCTTCTGTGATGCTATTTCCCATAAACACTACCCTTTGGGCTTTTTTTTGCTCTTGCATGATGGTTGAGTTTTCTTTTTTAAAACGCTCAAGATTAGCCCAGTCCTGAGCAAGGACCGAAGAAGAAATACAGCTTATTGTGAGGAGTAAAAGGAGCTTTTTCATAACCGAAAAATACAAAATAAAACGACAAATAATCTTGGCTTTACTTTAAAAACTTATGTGCATACTTGGGGTTGGGTAGGGGACAAGCATCCAATTTACCAAACCATCGATATCTGTTCCTCGCAATTAAGCGATAGACTCCTCGGGTAAGGGAGTTTGGAAGTATATTAAAGAGCGTTAGCATTTTAAAACCACCGCCTAAGGTTTTGAATAGTTCAAAAGTAGCCTGAGCTTCGAGTGCATAGGTCACATTTGGAATCCAAAAGACCACACTTTCAAATTCATTGGGATCGAGGTTACGCTCTTTAAAAAATTGCTGTCCTGTTTTACTGTCCAAACTGGCAAAACGAAGTTGATCCTTACGATCCCATTGACACAAACGGTTTACCCATGCATTACATAACACACAAGGGCCATCGAAAAGAATGATAGGCGTTTTCATTTTTTGATTTTTGCAGCCTGAACCAGATCCAGCGCTTCTAAGCGAACTTGAGTGGTGAACATTCCGTAATTAACAATTGCTTTTTCTTTTTCAATAGAATCAATAGTGCCAACCGCTTTTCCATCAAACAACCGAACTTGATCTCCAAGTTTAAAGTTGATTTTAACTTTTACAGGCACCGGTGCAGCTTTTTTCTTTTTCTTTTTTTCCTTGCGAATACCTACCATAGCCTTGGTAGCTTCTGCATTGGCTTTTTCTTTTACCTCTTTATCTTTCTTTTTTTCTGTAGCCGTTTTCTTTTTACGCTTGGAGTTTTCCCCGTCAACTAAACGCAGGAGATCAGCAACTAAGGGCCGTTTCTTATTGTTCTCAAAATAACGATCGGCAACTTCATTGACCTTATTGCCAAGCACAATCATGCGTTGGTTATGATCAAAAAGCTCTTGATAACCAATCAGCTTTTCTTTGATCTTTTTATTTAAAAGCTCTAAACGTGCATTCTCTTCGATTGCCTTGCTTTCTTGCTTTCTGAGTGAATTACCTGTTTTAGTCATCTGAGAACGCTCCTTTTGCAATTTAGCGATCGTAGCATCAAAACGAACCTTACCGCGCTCAATCTTCTTCTTTGCACGGTTGATAAGGCTGTAAGGGATGCCGTTTTTCTGAGCAACTTCAAAAGTAAAAGAACTACCGGCTTCACCCATGATCAGATTGAATACAGGTTCCAGCGTATGGTTATCGAATTGCATATTGGCATTGGTCATAAAAGGAAGCTCGTTTGCCAATACTTTAAGATTGGAATAGTGGGTAGTAATAATCCCGTATGCTTCTCTGTTGTAAAATTCCTCTAAAAAAGCTTCTGCTAAAGCCCCCCCTAATTCAGGATCGGAACCTGTTCCAAATTCATCGATCAAGAAAAGGGTGTTCTTATTGCACTTCCGAATGAAGTACTTCATGTTTTTTAACCGATAGGAGTAGGTACTCAAGTGGTTTTCGATGGACTGATTGTCTCCAATATCCGTAATTATCTGATCGAAAAAACAAACAGTGCTTTGTTCGTGAACGGGGATTAGCATGCCGGACTGAAGCATCAGTTGCAACAAACCAATCGTTTTTAAGGTTATGCTTTTCCCACCAGCATTGGGGCCAGAAATAACAATGATGCGCTGGCCTTCTGTGAGGGTAATGTCTTGAGGAAAGGTTTTTTTTCCTTCTTCTTTATTGGATAAGAATAGTAGTGGGTGGTAGGCTTTGATAAGCGTAAGCTCTCTTTTGGTGTTTACTTTGGGTAAAATACTTGCTGTCTGTTCAGCGTATTTGGCACGAGCATAATAGCTATCGATCAAAATCAAATACTGTTGGTATTCAATCAAAAGTGGGCGATAGGGCTGGAGCGTTTGCGTCAATTCCAATAAAATACGCTTGATTTCATCGGTTTCTTCAAACTGAAGGTTGTTGAGTTCTCGTGTATGCTGTAGGGTAGTTTCGGGTTCAATATAGACAATACTCCCTGTTTTGGAGCTTCCCATGATGGCGCCTTTTATTTTGCGTCTGTGCATGGCTTTTACTGCCAATACACGACGGTTGTCTACTACAGACTCTTTGATGTCATCCAGATAATCAGCTGTACTGTATTGACTCAGTGCGCGTTGAAAGCTTTGTCCTATCTTAGAACGAACAGATTGTATTTTTTTTCGAATTTGAAAGAGCTCTGGTGAGGCATCGTTACGCACCTCCCCGAAGCGATCCATGATGTTGTTGATCGATATGATGAGTTCTTTAGTAACTTCAATATCTTTTCCTTGGGTGTGTAACTTGGGGTAATATTCTTTAAATTTTTTAAAAAACTTAAGTAAAGTATTGATAATTTCTGATGCTGCTGCTATCCTGCGAAAACCATCGATTTCTAGGACAGAGTTTTCAATTTTCAATAGGTGAATTTCTGCAGTCAAATCGTCAAATCCGTGATTTGGAATTCGGTTTTCATTAGCAAAAGAAGCAGTAAACTCGGACACTGATTCTAACTGAAGAATCAATTCGGCTTCATTTTCAAAAGGTTGAAGTTCTAAACAGCGTTCTTTTCCCATAGCGGTAATGGCTAGTTGGGAAAGCTGTTGGAGTACCGTGGTAAATTCTAAGTCGCTAAGTGCTTTCTCTTGTATTTTCATATTTTTGCATAGCAAAAGTACATAATTTCATGCGAGATCGAATACACCCCAGTTGGGAAAATATCATTAAAAACAGCACCGAAGCGCCTTACTTTGATGCTTTGACTGTTTTTGTAGAAGAGGAATACAAAACTTCGAGCTGTTATCCGGAGTTCGACGCCATATTCGCAGCCTTTGATTTGTGTCCATTGGATGAAGTGAAGGTCGTTCTTTTGGGGCAAGACCCATACCACGGACCGGGGCAAGCACAGGGGCTTAGCTTTTCCGTGCCAGAAGGGGTGAAGCATCCGCCATCCTTGGTTAATATATTCAAAGAAATTGAATCGGACCTTCAAATTCCCTATCCAACCAGTGGTAATTTAGAGCGTTGGGCTAGGCAAGGGGTGTTGTTGCTCAATGCTACGCTAACTGTTCGAGCGCACGAAGCCGGTAGCCATCAAAAACAAGGTTGGGAGTTTTTTACAGATGATGTGATTAAAGCAATTTCTGCACGATGCAATGGGATCATTTTTTTGCTGTGGGGCGGATATGCCAAGAAAAAACAAAAGTTTATTGATGAGTCTAAGCACTTGATATTGAGTAGTGTACATCCATCTCCTTTAAGTGCTAATCGAGGTTATTGGTTTGGAAATAAACATTTTAGTCAATGCAATGAATATTTAGAAACTCGGGGACAAAAACCCATTGCTTGGTAACTATCCTCCAACTCGTTTTACCTGATGCCCCATATCTTTAAGCAGCTGTATGAGTTGCACTCGGTAATTTCCCTGAATGATGATTTCACCGTTTTTTACAGTTCCCCCAACACCAACGGCATTTTTTAGGGTTTTCGCTAAGGCATTCAAGTCCTGAAGCTCGCCTTCAAAGCCTTTGATTAGGGTTACCGTTTTACCTGCACGGCCTTTGTTACTGAAGTGCGCTTCCAACTGTTGTTTTTCAAAGACGGCAGCCTCCGGTTGCTGTGGCTCTGGATCCGGGGCTAGGTTATCGAACTGCATTTTGGCTAAATCGGCAAGGCTGGTTAATTTCTTTGGCATCTTAAAAGCTTTATTAGTGCTAAAATACTATTTTAGAGGAATAAAATAACAACTAATGCGCACCCTTATTGCCCTTTTCTTATTGATTAATTCATTTGCTATGGCACAAAATCACATTCCCTCTGAGCTTCCCTTTAAATCAATTCCTGATGGAGGTACAAATTATTCCTCTGCAAACCTACTGGTTCGTATGATTGAAGGAGCAGGATATCGTTATTACTGGGCTACTGAAGGCTTAACAGCAGACGATCTTGCCTACCAACCCTCCGAAAGTGGTCAGTCAGTCCGAGAAACCCTTGAGCACATTTACGGCTTATCGGATATTGTACGCAACACTTCAATGGATACTGTCAGTATTCGGCCTCCCGCAAATACACCTGCAGATTGGCCAACACTGAGAATGCAGACCCTTCGCTATCTCGAAGATGCTACAAAGCAGCTTAAAAATAAATCTCCCGATGAACTCGCGGCACTAGAAATTGTATTTGAAAGAGGAGGGAAGCAGTCAACTTTTCCGCTCTGGAATATGATCAACGGTCCGATTTCGGACATTATATACCACACCGGACAAATTGTTAGTTTTAGACGTACCAACGGAAACCCACTCCCAAAGGGCGTAAATGTGTTTACTGGAAGAACAAAAGCCTAATGAGTATAGCCAAAACACACCAAAGGAGGTATACCAAAACCTTAGCTTTCTTAAAGAAACACCTCCCACAGGGTTCACAGTTGCTGGACTTAGGTACCGAAAACCCTTTTACACCCTTCTTGAAAGAAGCTGGGTATTCTGTCCAAAATACCAAAGGCGAAAATTTAGATGATGATTTTAAAGCAGTTGCAAAAACTGCTTGTGATTGCGTTACTGCATTCGAAATTTTTGAACATTTATTGGCTCCGTACAATGTATTGAAAGAGTTGAAAGCCGATAAGTTAATCGCATCTGTTCCTCTAAAACTATGGTTTGCAGAAGCCTATTGGAACGAAAAGGATGACTGGGACAAGCACTACCATGAATTTGAAAAAAAACAGTTCGATTTTTTACTAGAAAAAACAGGTTGGAAAATCGTGGATGCACAATTATGGACTTCTCCAGATCCTAATAAAATTGGGCTTCGACCGCTGTTGCGCTATTTTACCCCACGCTATTATATTGTGTACTGCGAACGAGCCTAGTTATCTCGATCCTCAAAATCCTCTACTTTCTTGTATTCTATGCGTTTCGCAATGAAATAGATGAGGAACACCAAAAAAAGAAGGCCAAATAACATAAGAACTATTTAACGGTTACTGCGGTGCCATGGGCCAAGATTTCTGAACAGCCCTGCATGACCATGGAAGTGGTTAGGCGGACATTGACAATGGCATTGGCGCCCATACGTGCTGCATCGTCTTTCATGCGTTGTAAGGCCTGTTCTCTTGAGTCGGCTTGCAATTTGGTGTATTCGGAGATTTCTCCGCCCACAATATTTTTGAGTCCAGCGAAGATATCGCTTCCAAAATTATGGGCACGAACGGTGCTGCCAAGTGCGATACCGTGGACTTCTGTGATTTCTTTTCCAGGGAGGGTAGGGGTGTTTACAAGTAGTATAATTAAAAATTAAAAATGATTAATTAAGAGTTAGAGCTAAGCAGGCAACATCCACTTGAACTCGAACTTGGTGTTTGGTATAACAATTCGTTCTGTAATTCGGTACATTCTGTCGGGTAGATGCATTAAATAATCTCTCGCTTTTTCAGCTTCTGGGGTTAGGTTGGTGATTTTGTCAATTTCCCAAATGGTGTTCAACTTCTTGAGAATATCAACATAATCAAAACCGGTATAAACACCCAATCTTTGGGTAACAGCAGAAAAGTCGCCAAACAAACCGCCTTTTGCACCAAACGATTCTCTTAAATGCATGGCCGGCATGATGATTTTGTGTTGCATCATCTGCTGGAATGCTATCATCATTTCGGAGGGATCTATCGAAAAAATTTCTTTTACAAATTTGGAATAGGCTTGATGATGGCGCATTTCATCCCCTGCAATAATTCTTGACATTTTTGCCAAGGCTTTATGCCCTTTCTCGCGTGCAATCTTAGCAACATTGTTGTGCGAAATATAGGTGGCCAATTCTTGAAAACTGGTATAAACAAAACTTTTATAGGCGTCGGACGATGTTCCTAGGTCAAACCCATCTGTAATTAAATGCTGGGTCGAAATTTCTACCTCACGCATATTCACGCGTCCAGATAAATATAAATATTTATTTAACACGTCTCCACGCCTGTTTTCCTCCGCCGTCCAAGTCCTTACCCATTTTGCCCAACCATTATCCGGGTTTTGATGAATTCCATCGATATCCAGCAACCAAGATTCATAGGTAGGCAAAGCTTCTTCCGTAATCGTGTCACCAACCAAAACCACCCAAAAATCATCTTCTAAATCTTTGGAAAGTGCTCTAATTTCTTCTACTTCCGTAATAAAACTGTCTTTTTGAGAATTGGGTAAAAAATCGGTAGGTTGCCAAATTTTCTCTGCAGGGATTAAGAATTTATCTACAAACTGATCAATGTTTTTTCTAAGGTTAACATTACTTCTTTTCTAATCTTTTTTAGGGACATATTGTTAATTTGAATGTTTTTTTAAAATTATTTTGTTACTCTTTGGGAAAAAGCGAAGCATCGATGGATGGAAGAATCCGCAAGGCATTTTTGTAATATAATTTTTTGAGAATGGAGTCGGGGAGGCCCAAACCATACATTTTCCAATGTGCGTGGCGTTTACGGTAATAATCAAAGTACTCATCATGGGTCTCCAATACACGGAAATAGGTGTAGTATTCACTTACTTTATAACTGTCTTTTCCAAATAGAATACGATCTTGGTAGTCTTCAAAGAATTTACGCGCTCTACGGGGTTGACGCCCTAGTTCGGCCAATACAGCGCCAATCTCGGTCATCACGTTGGGATAGGTATCCAAATGCGCCCCCATGCGGTCCAAATCATTCGCCATCCAACCCATATGCGCATTGATGAAGGTTGTCCCTGGGTTTTTTCTGAAAATATCGTGTTGTTCTGCAATGATGGATTCAAAGGAAGGTACTTTGGCCGGATCGCGGTAACGACCGGGTTTTTGTTTCAATTCTAACCAGCGTTCGTTGAATTTGTCTTTGGGTTTCCAAAAAGAAGCCGGTTCTGCAGAATGAATCAATACGGGAAAGCCGAGTGCACCACAAGCTGCCCAAATGGGATCTAGTCGGGGATCGTTCACCGCAATGCGTTTTCCACTAGAATCGGTATCTGTAAGCCCCAAACCTTTATATACTTTGAGCCCAATTGCACCAGCAGTTTTAGCCTCCCGTAAAATGGTCAGGTTGTTTTCCAAAAAATCAGGAGCATCAATTTGTTCCCAATCTAAATTCACAAACAATCCAAAGCGGGTAGGGGCATTTTCTTTTACGTTTTTCAAACATTGCTCAAGATACATACCACGAAAGCCACTCAGGTTGACCATAAAGGCCATGTTCAAACCGTCCATCTCTGTCGTTAGTTTGGAAAGATCTTTTACTGGCATATCGAATTGGTGGTTATGCACGTCCACAAAAGGAAATTTGGAACGGCTAAGCTCGTTTGATGGCACTACCAAGGTAGATTTTGGACTGTATTCTTCCATATCCATCAGCTGATTCTTGTATTGAATCTTTCCAATAGTATAATAAGTAGCGCCGCCCAAAACTGCTACAAACACTAGGGCTTTGATTAAATTTATAAAAGAAAATCGCATTAATTAATGGGTAAAGAAACCGAGGTTGTATCCCAACGAAAACGAAGTGAAAGGCTGTCATCACCCTCGACAAAATCAATGGTAAATTGCTCAACAGCTGTCAACAGCTGTGCCGATGCGATGTTTACACTCATGATGTCTTTTTCGTAGTCTGGTTCCGTATAACCAAAGCTTCCGAACACAGAATTCAGACTGATCACCCAATGATCTGCCTCAGCTACTGCGTAAACTCTGTATTTTCCTGCAGCCAAGGGACGGCCAGCAAAACTGATTTCTTTATTGGTTTCGAAGGTGGTTGCAAAATTTGCTCCTAAACGCCAGTATTCACCGTAGGGCACTAGAGCGCCATCGGCAGCAGCACCAAAAATTAAACGGTCTTTTTTAAAGGGACGACTGTAATCTATTTCAAGGATTAAATCTTCTTGTGTAATGCTGACTGTATCTCGTGGACTCTTGGGGTTGATGAAGGTTCCATAAACTAAATACGAAGCGATTACGATGACTACAGCAAGCAGAGCGAGGCCAATTTTTTTAACTATTTTCATGGTTGTGGGTTTTTTATATTTCAAATATAAATATTCTTAGTAAAGTGGGAGGTGGTTTTGTTTGAAATTATATATTTTACATAATCTTAATTATAGTTGAAAGTGATTTATCAAGAAATCATTCTAAACTCACAGTATTCTTCGAATTCAATAACAGAAAGCATACGCCAATTGGATTTATTTATAGCGCTTTCACTAAGGATTCAATCTTAGAATCAAATACTGTTTTTAATTCAGGGTTGTTAATACCCTCTTGATCAGAAAAATTATCTTCAAACGATGGGAATGAAAAGTCGGCGACAATGTTACCACCTAAACGAGGAAAACCAGCCAAAGCAATACCAAGTACCGTTTGTGCACCACGTGCACCCGGCGAAGTTCCCATGAGCAACATCGGTTTGTTTTGCCAAACCTTCCCGTCTATCCTAGACAACCAGTCGTAGGCATTCTTAAAGGCTGCAGAATAACAACCGTTGTGTTCAGCTAAGGAAATAATCAACCCATCGGTAGCTGCGATGAGTCGGTTGAGTTTATGAGCGTTTGCTGGAATTCCATGTATTGCTTCTTCGTCAATTCCGAACATGGGTAAATCCAGCTCTTTTAAATCGACTACAGTAACTTCTGCATTCGCAACTTGGTTCGCTGCATAAACTGCCAATTTCTTATTGATGGATTTTGTACTATTACTTCCGCCTAAAGCGATGACTTTTAACATATTGAATCTTATTGTTTAAACTATTAATCAATGGAATTAAAATAGGAATCATCGACTGTACAGTACGTAGTTCCGGTATCCGAAACTTCTGTGATCAGCCAAGTATCTCCATTCCAAAACAAAGTAAACAAATTATACCCACAATGTCGAAGTTTTTGATCTAAGTAAAAGCGAAAAGGCATCCATACTACCGCTAAGTTTTGGTCTTGATGTAGGATAGGCTTTCCCTGTTGTTCTTTCCAAATTGGTTTCTCTGGTCGAGAAGTTACCGATCGAATGAATCGTTCCATTGTCATGACTTTTCGAAAAGGAGCCCCATCTTTAGTATTACCGGTTCTAAAAAGCTGTGCATCTGCTGGAACAACTGATTGAATCATTACACTATCGCGTTTATGAAACCCTTCAAAAAAAGTGTCAACTGCAGTCAATGGGTTGCTTGTTTGAGCGAAACTGTATTGGGAATAAAACAATACGCTCATCATCAAAAGTACCCACAGCTGTTTATTTTTAAAAATCATGAGCTTGCTTGGTGTACAACCATTTGAGGAAAAGGAATTTCGATACCGCCTGCGTCTAAGGCTTTTTTGCCCTGTTCATAAACATCAAAATATACTTTACAATAATCCCGAGGTTTTGAGTAAGGTCGAACAACTAGGTTGACCGAAGAATCCCCTAGCGCCACTACTCCAACAAATGCTTTGGGATCGTCTAACACAAAAGGATGCTCTTCTATGACCTTATATAAAATCTTCTTTGCTTCGTCGATAGAATCATTGTACGAGATGCCAAACTCTAGGTCCACACGAATATTACCTTCTGTAGCATAATTGGTTATCTCACCGTTTGCTACAGCTCCATTGGGCAGAATGACGGTCTTGTTTTCTTGAGTTAGTAAAATGGTTACAAAAATCTGAATTTCTTTTACCACTCCAATATGCCCCTGGGTGTCGATTAAGTCATCTACTTTAAAGGGCTTAAACACCAAGATCATGACTCCTCCAGCAAAGTTCTGAAGCGTTCCACTCAAGGCCATCCCGATGGCCAAGCCTGCTGCACCCAGTATCGCTATAAAAGAAGTCATTTCCACCCCCAGCATTCCCAAGACGCTGATGGCCAACAGTAGTTTCATCGTGATTCCAGATTTACTTAGGATAAAAGGTTTGAGCGACTTATCGAGCTTGGTGCGCTCAAAGATTTTCTTTAAAGCTTTTACAGCTAACTTAATGATCCAAGATCCAATAATCCATACAACGATTGCGCCTAGGATTTTTGGACCGAATTCGAAAATAAAGGCTTGTAGGTCTTCGTAGAGTTGGTTAATGTTCATGATGTAAGATTTAAGGTAATCTAATATATGAAAAAGACTTTACACTTTGAATTTTGTAAGGTTTTCATAAAAACTATCCATTTCTAGACCAATTTGTAGCATCCTTGCAAAGGATGAGTTGTTAGTAAAAGTCATTTTTTTTAAGTATATAGACTGTTAACAAACCTGTGAACAAAGCAACCGTTGATTTAATTCGTATCCGTTAAATTCAAATTAACTTTAACCAAACTTTTTCCTATGAACGATCGACCCAACGACCTGCTCCGCATCCGCCCCGAAATTAAGAAAACCAAGCAGTTCGATTCTATGAGTGCCGAAGAACGCTTCCAGAACGAAACCCTCCGCCCGATCCTAAAACTCCAAAACCCCCTATTGGTAGCTGTTTTTCTAGCTTATATTGAAATGCGCAAGGGTGTTTTTTACGGCTTAAGTCTGACGAAAAAACTAGACTATATTGAAGCTGTTTTTATAAAAGATCAAAAATTCAACAACACCATCAAAGGAATGGTAGTGGGACATTTTACGATAAGTGAGTACAATGCCTATACCACCAACGCTTCTGCCTTAAACAAACGGATCATGTCGATGGTTATTGAACGAATAAAAGATCAGGTACAGCTTTTTGAAAAGTCTGAAAAGCAGATAGCCATCAGTGCTTAGCAACATCCGGAACCCGGAGCACAGTCTTCTTTAACTTCGGGAATTCCACAAGCGTCTTGCGCCAAACAAGCGGTTTGTTTTTGGGTTAAAAGAAAGTTATTCCCCTTGAGATCCAATCCGAATTTTTGAATGGTAGTACCTTGATATTCCACTTCAATTTCGTGGTCTTGAAGATTAAACGCCTTTTCGGAAAGGGTTAGAATTTGTAACATTTTCTCGGGATGCAAGCGATGATCATAATCAGCGGCCTCCCATAATTGTAAGTTCACCACTTCTTCTTTTCGGATCACGCCGCCACAGTCAATGAAGTGCTTGGTTACTTTTCCAACTTCAGTTACGTGAAAATGATTGGGTACTAAACTTCCATCGGGCAATTCAAATGCCAGTGAGCTTTGTTGTTGTAGTTTTTCTTTGAGTTGGTATAGGGTCATAGTATTAGTTGTCAAGGAGGGAAACTCCGTTTAAATCAGTAGTTAAAACACTGCTCATATAATCCAAAAAGGGACGAACAGTTCTAAAATCTTGGGTCAGTTGCTCTAAAAAATTTGGGCTGAGCACCTCTTTATCGCTGAATTTTTTTCGAAATAAAAACATTTTCTTGCGAATTAAATCAATGTTTGGGTCTTCTTTAGAAAAGCCTTTGGGCGCAGTTTTCACTTCCTCACCTTCTAAGTTACCCCAAGTGTTTTTAAAATCCGATTCGTGCATCAATTCTCTAAATTCACTGGGATCTAATTCCAGTTCCTTACGGATGCGCAAAAGGTCTTCTTTATTTTGGTCCCAAAAACCTACTGCTGCAAAGTTTTCATTGGGCTTAAGATGAACATAATACCCACCGCGGTAACGGGGTTTTTCCCTATGCATTGATATCCCAAAATGGGTTTTATAGGGGGTTTTGTCTTTTGAAAAACGAACATCTCGGTATACCCGAAACAGTTTCACTCGATCAATGTGTTCAGTAGCTTCGAGGGCTTCTTTGAGCTGTTGACCAAAGTGTTTCACCTCTGCTTCAATGCGTTTAAATTCAGGCTTATTAAGCTCAAACCATTCGCGGTTGTTGTTCTTTTCTAATTTTTTAAAAAACGAAAGTACCTCTTTCATTATGGCTGTCATACGTTCTATTGCTTAACCATTAGCTTTCTTTTGCAGAATCCATGAATCAATTTTTTCTTCCAAATATTGCAACGGAATACATCCCGATTCTAAAACAATTTTATGGAAAATTTTGATATCGAAAGTCGTTCCTAAACTAGTTTCGGCACGTTTTCGTAATTCTCGGATTTTTAATTGTCCTATTTTATAAGACAAAGCTTGTCCAGGATTAGCCATATATCGTTCAATCTCGGAGGTAATACTGGCTTCTGACTCCGCTTCGTTATCCAATGAGTACTGAATTGCTTTTTCACGAGACCAGCCTTTAGAATGCAAGCCTGTATCAACAACCAAGCGGATGGCACGATGCATCTCTGCTCCTAGCATTCCAAAGTATTGATAGGGGTCTTCATATAGCCCTAATTCTTTTCCAAGTGATTCGGTGTACAGTGCCCATCCTTCGCCATAGGCGCTGTACCACAAGTCTTTTCGGAAAGATGGGAGGTTTTGATTTTCTTGTTGTAAGGAGATTTGAAAGTGGTGCCCTGGGATTGCTTCGTGTAAGAATAAATCTTCATCAGAAAACATATTGTATTTTTCAACATCTGAAATCGGTACATAAAAAATACCCGGTCTTGTTCCATCCAAAGAACCTGGGTTGTACTCTGCGCTTGCAGATGCCTCGCGAAAAGCTTCGGTACGCCTTACTTCAAATGGGGTTTTTGGCTGTAACTCAAAAAGTTTATTGACCTGAGGCAGCATCTTCTTTTGTATCGCATAAAAATTATCCACAACCTGCTGTGGGTCGGAAAAGGGCATCAATTCTTTTCGATTTCGAACGTGGTCGAAAAAAGATTTTAAATCTCCTTCAAAACCTACTTGCTCCTTAACGGCCTTCATTTCCTCACCAATACGCGCTACTTCACTCAACCCTAACTGATGGATTTCATCAGCACTCAAAGTGGTGGTTGTATAGTATTGAATTGCATAATCGTAATAGGCGCTTCCGCCTTCCAAGGCATCAAACCCACTGGAGGTTCGTGCAGCAGCAAGGTATTCATTTGCCATAAAATCGTGCAGTACGGTATAAGCAGGTACAATTTGATCTAAAACCATGGTCTTGTAGGCTGCACTCAATCGAGTTTTATCTTCTTCGGTAAACGAAATTGGAAAATTCCGAGCTGGATTATAAAAGAGGTGCTTATCCAAATCTACCCTAGTCATACCCTTCAACTGAGGCAATACTTTTTTAACTAGAGCTTGTGGTAATACCCAGCCGGTTTTCATTCCTTTTTGCATATTGGATTGCGCACTTTGCAACCAGTCGAGATATCCTTCAATTCGAACCAGCCATTTCTCATAATCTTGAACTGTATTAAACGGTTGGGCGCCTGCCCCACTAGCCAGCTGTCCAAAACTCAATTGGAAACCCCACATTTGGTCTATGGGCATCAAATCTTTTTGAAACTCCATTCCCTTTAAACTCATCTCACATTCCCAAATAAGAATCTTTTTACTCAATAAATCCTCTGCTGTAAGGCTGATGTCCTCGAAGGTGTTGATCTGATTCAGATAATTGGTGTAAAATGCCTTAGCTTTTGTTTTAAATGCTTCAGAAAGATAATTTGGCAGGGTGTCGTTATATCGAGTATCTCCCTGATAGGTGCCTTTAAGCTTAAACAACGAAAGACTTTCTTGATAATACAATTCCAAAAGCGTTTCAAAGTCCGAGGCTTTATTGGTCGATGGAGCGGGGCTACAAGAGTATATTGTAATTGCTAAAAAAAGAACTATTTTTTTCAAATCAGTAGGTTTAATTATATCTGGATTGAATTCAAATGTACATATTTCCCTGTTTTTACAGAAATTATTTACTTCTTGAAGCTAAACGCTGCTCAATGTCTAGTAAAGAAAAGCCTTTGGCTTCGAGCAGAATAAGATAATGGAATAACAAATCTGCACTTTCACTTAAAAATAACTCCTCATCAGCGTCCTTTGCCTCAATAATAGTTTCAACAGCCTCCTCGCCTACTTTCTGTGCTATTTTATTGATTCCCAAACGAAATAAAGAAGCGACATAACTATCGTCTTCATTATTTTCTTTCCGCTCTTTAATCGTTTTTCCCAGCGTACTTAAAAATCCAAAACTAGATGTATTCGATTCTTCCCAACAGGTGTCTGTTCCTTTGTGACAGGTTGGTCCTTGCGGGTTCACCTGAATCAAGAGTGTGTCTTGGTCACAATCTTCTTTTATGCTTACCAGTTCCAAGAAATTACCACTCTCCTCCCCTTTGGTCCAGAGGCGGTTTTTTGTTCTGCTAAAAAAAGTAACTTTTTCCGTTGTCTGGGTTGTCGACAATGCCTCAGCATTCATATAGCCCAACATCAATACTTTTTGAGTAGTTGCGTCTTGAATAATTGCCGGTACAAGACCATCGGTGTTTTTATTGAAATCTAAATTCATGGGTATGTATTAAATACGAACAGCGATCTGCTGTTGCTTAAGTTCTTGTTTTAAATCGGGTAGATCAACTTCTCCAAAATGGAAAATACTTGCTGCTAAAGCGGCATCTGCTTTACCTCGGGTAAACGCATCGACGAAGTGCTGGGTGTTCCCCGCACCCCCTGAGGCTATTATTGGAATGTTCACCTCCTCAGAAATTCGGGCTAAGGCTTGGTTTGCAAAACCAGCTTTGGTTCCATCATGATCCATTGAGGTAAACAAAATTTCTCCAGCCCCACGATCGGCAACTTCTTTTGCCCAATCGAAAAGGTCAATTTCGGTTGGAATTTTACCACCGACCAAATGCACCTTCCATTGCTTGTCGATTTGCTTGGCATCCATGGCAACAACAATGCATTGGCTTCCAAACTGGGCTGCTAAATCATTGATGAGTTCGGGTCGCTTAACAGCAGCAGAATTGATGGATACCTTATCTGCTCCGTTTTGCAAGAGAATGGCTACGTCTTCAACCGAACTTATCCCGCCACCTACGGTAAAGGGAATGTCTATGGCTTGTGCTACTTTACGAACCAAATCGGCTAGTGTTTTTCGCTTTTGCTCGGTTGCAGAGATATCCAAAAAAACCAATTCGTCAGCATTTTGTTTTGCATACTGACGTGCCAATTCTACGGGGTCTCCAGCATCGCGAAGGTTTATAAAATTCACCCCTTTTACGGTGCGGCCGTCTTTGATGTCTAAACAGGGAATGATGCGTTTGGTCAGCATACTATTTATTGTTTTGAGTTAAATCGATTCCATCATAAAAGCCAAGGTCCTCTTGAGTCATCTGTTTTACCCAAAAGGCAATTTGCCCCGTATGATAAGAAAAATGCTCTACGGCATGTAATACGACTCCAACACCAGAAAGTTGAAAACCTTGAACTTCACGAACGGTTTCGTATTGAAGTGCAGTGGCATTGTGGATGGTGTCTTGAGCTGTTCGAACCGTAGTTACTAATTGTTTTACTAATTCTTCTTTAGTTGCTACCGCATGTGTAGAAAATTCTAACTCCCGTTTCCGTTCATCCTTTTGTTCTCCTAAGGAAGTACAAATGTACTGAGTCATATTGCCACAGCTGTGCAAAATTTGATTTCCCAATGCCATGCCTTTCTCAGTTGGGCGTTTCCAGAGCATATCCTCTGTTATTTTTGAAAAAGCGATTTTAATCATACGCAAGCTTTCTTCGAGTCGAAAAACGGCATTCTCTTTAAATTCTTTTAAAATGAGATCCTTCATGATTGCAAGATAAAGTTTTCTAAGGCTGCCAAAGTAATTCTGTTTTCATAGATCGCTTTCCCAATAATGGTTCCTTCACAACCCATGGCTGCTAATCTTGGAAGCTCGTCAAAGCTTGAAATACCTCCCGAAGCAATGAGTTTAATTCCGGATTGTGCCGCTAATAAATCAGCATAAACTTCAAACGATGGGCCTTCTAGCATCCCATCTTTACTGATGTCAGTACAAATAACATATTGTATTCCCTTGGCGTGATAATCTTTTACAAAATCAACTAAACGATGTTCCGAGGTTTCTAGCCATCCGTTGGTAGCAATGCGATCTCCTTGTACATCGGCACCTAAAATAATTTTTTCACTCCCGTAGGTTTCAATCCATTGTTCAAATACCCCAGGTTCTTTTACAGCAATACTTCCACCCGTAACTTGATGTGCTCCGCTTTCAAAGGCTATTTTTAAGTCTTCATCCGACTTCAATCCCCCGCCAAAATCAATTTTAAGGCTGGTTTTAGAGGCGATATCCTCCAGCACCTTGTGGTTTACTATGTGCTTGGACTTCGCTCCGTCAAGATCAACTAAATGTAAATGCTGAATTCCGTGGTCTTCAAATGCTTTCGCAACCTCAAGCGGATGTTCGTTGTATATTTTCTGAGTGGCGTAATCCCCTTTAGAAAGGCGGACACATTTACCGTCAATTAAATCTATGGCGGGTATTATTCTCATATGGTTAAAGCTAAAAAATTAGAAAGCAGCTGACTTCCAGCCTTACTGCTTTTTTCTGGGTGGAATTGTACCCCATAAAAATTATCCTTTTGCAAAGCACAACTGTAGGCTATTCCATAATTGGTTTGTGCTATGGTATCCTTGCATAGCCCAGCATAGTAACTGTGGACGGAGTACATATAGGATTCAGCGTCAAGATTATCAAACAAAGGAGACTTGGTTTTTAACACGGTATTCCAACCCATTTGAGGAACTTTTAAATCATTGTCAAAACGCTTAACAGCAACATCAAAGATTCCTAAACCAGGAGTATTTCCTTCTTCGGTATGGGTACACATGAGTTGCATGCCCAGGCAAATCCCTAAAACAGGTTGTTTGAGCTTGGGAAGTACCACATCCAAACCAGATTCTTTGAGTTTCGACAGAGCGCTACTCGCCTCGCCTACTCCAGGAAAGATTACTTTGTCGGCTTCTAGAATTTCAGTAGCATCAGAACTCAATATTCCAGTTATTCCCAAACGTTCTAAGGCAAATTGCAGGCTTTTAATATTTCCTGCACCATAATTTACAAGGACTACGTTCATTGGTGTTGTTGTTTTAAAGGCTGCCTTTTGTACTGGGTAAAATCATTTTATCAGGATCGCGCTTTACTGCAACCTTAATTGCTTTGGCAAAGACCTTAAAAATGGACTCGATTTTATGATGCTCGTTGCTTCCCTCAGCTTTGATATTCAAATTGGCTTTGGCACCATCGGTAAAGGATTTAAAGAAATGATAAAACATTTCAGTAGGCATTTTCCCAATCATTTCCCGTTTAAAATCAGCTTCCCAAACCAGCCAATTTCTTCCGCCAAAGTCAATTGATGCTTGTGCTAGGCAGTCGTCCATGGGCAAGCAAAAGCCGTAGCGTTCTATCCCAAGTTTGTCTCCTAAGCCTTGTGCAAAGGCTTCACCAAGAACAATAGCGGTATCTTCAATGGTATGGTGTTCGTCTACTTCTAAATCGCCTTTAACATTCAATTTCAAATCCATATTCCCGTGGCGGGCAATTTGATCCAGCATATGATCGAAAAAGGCAATTCCTGTATCAATCTGACTTTTACCAGTTCCATCTAGGTTCAATTCAAGTGTAATATCGGTTTCGTTTGTTGTTCGTTTTTGAACTACAATGCGTTGCTTCAACTTTAAAAATTCATAGATTTTTTTCCAGCTGGTGGTGGTGAGTGCAAGAGTATCCCTAAAATCTGAAGCCCCAACTTCCGCTGCTCCAAGTTCGGTATCATTTGCGATGAAAATTCCTTGAGCTTTTAAATTATAGGCCAATTCGATATCCGTCATCCGATCGCCAATCACAAATGACTGCTGCATGTCATATTGCTCAGCATTGAGATAGGATGTAAGTAAGCCTGTTCTTGGCTTGCGTGTTGGTGCATTGTCTGCAGGAAAACTGCGATCGATACAGATGTCATTAAAGCTAATCCCTTCGTTTTCAAAGGCTTTCAATAGAAAATTATGGGTAGGCCAAAAAGTGTCTTCTGGAAATGAATCGGTACCTAAACCATCTTGATTGGTTACCATAACCAATTCGTAATCCAGTTCAGTCACTATTTTTCTTAAGTATGTAAATACTTCCGGATAAAATTCCAATTTGGAAAGTGCATCCAACTGATAGTCCGCTGGCTCTAGGGCTAGCGTTCCGTCGCGGTCGATAAAGAGAACTTTTTTCATTTGCATGGTATTATTGATCCATCGTTTTAAAGGCAGTTATCAAGGCTTTATTTTGAGCTGCTGTTCCAATGGAGATTCGCAGTGTATTTTCGCAGGCGTATTGATTCGAAGGATTCCGAACAACAATGCCTTTGTCGATTAGTTGCTTGTATCGTAATTGACTATCATCGACACGAATTAAAATAAAATTAGCATCGGATGGAAAAATTTCTTTAACAAGTCTAAGTTGCTGTATTGTAGATGTTAAAACCTCCTTCTCTTTAAGCATCAATTGAACTTCATTTGCAACAGCATCAGCATTGTCCAAACGATCAAAAACCGCCTGTTGAGACAAGACATTAAGGTTGTAGGGTGCTTTGATTTTATTTAAAACACCTATGATGTCCGGGTGAGCAAAAGCCATCCCTACGCGGGCACCGGCTAGGCCTTGTGCCTTGGAAAAGGTTTGCAATACCACCACATTGTGATAATCCGCTAACCAATCAATTGCTGTTTCGACAGGGGAAAACTCGGCATAGGCTTCGTCAACCACTACCAAGCCTGGAAAACCTGCTACAATTGCCTTGATATCCTTCATAGGAAAGCGATTCCCTGTTGGATTGTTTGGTGTTGGAATGAATATCATCTTGGTACGATCTGTAGCTCGAGCTAGTATTTCTGAAACATTCAATTGAAAGCCAGAAATTAAAGGAACCTCTACACAAGCTACTCCATTCAAATTAGCTGAAACCTGATACATGCCAAAAGTAGGTGGAACCAACAAGATTTCATCTTCTTTGGGCTCACAAAAGGCAACCATTAGGAGGTTGATGAGTTCATCACTTCCATTACCCAAGAATATATGAGACGGTGCAACAGCCTTGACCTTGCCTAAGCGTTCTTTCAATTCTGTTTGCATGGGATCGGGATACCGATTCAATCGCGTTTCAAAAGGATTCTCGTTTGCATCCAGAAGAATCATTTCTCGATCTGAGGCTACAAATTCTGAGCGTGCAGAACGATACGCTTGCATAGCTTGTATTGTTGGGCGTGTGAGCGCATCAATGTTGATTGATCTTTTCATTTCTTTAAATCGTTTAAGCGAAGGCTTACAGCATTTTTATGTGCCTGAAGCCCTTCAGCCTCGGCCATAAGCTCGATAGCTGGGCCAATAGCCTGTATTCCTTTGGGCGATATTTTCTGGAAGGTCATTTGTTTTAAAAAACTATCCAAATTCACTCCACTGTATTGTTTTGCATAGCCATTGGTTGGCAAGGTGTGATTTGTCCCTGAGGCATAATCCCCCGCACTTTCTGGGGTGTAATTCCCTATAAAAACAGAACCTGCATTGGTGATTTGATCCACGTACATCGCTTCGTTTTCCATACAAACAATATAGTGTTCAGGACCGTATTGATTGATGAAGGCTATTGCTTGTTCATCGGTTTCAAATGCTATCATTCTGGAATTTACCATTGCCTGTTGCGCGATATCTTTACGCGACAGTGTTTCCAGTTGAGCGGTTATTTCAATTCGTACCTGATCCAATAAAGCAGGAAAGGTGGTGACTAAAATCACCTGACTGTCTGCGCCGTGTTCTGCTTGTGACAATAAATCCGAAGCAACATAGGCCGGATTAGCCGATTGATCTGCAACAACCAATAATTCACTTGGACCAGCGGGCATATCAATGGCAACCTGATGTTGGGTTGCCATCTGTTTCGCTGCAGTGACGTATTGATTTCCTGGGCCAAAAATCTTATATACCTTGGGGATGGTTGCAGTTCCAAAGGTTAAAGCTGCAATTGCCTGGATCCCGCCTACCTTAAAAATCTGTGTTACGCCACACAGTTGTGCGGTGTACAAAATCACATCGGGAATGGATCCATTCGCATCAGGTGGGGTACACAATACAATTTCTTTGCAGCCTGCAATTTGAGCGGGAACTGCAAGCATCAATAAGGTTGAAAATAAAGGCGCCGATCCTCCCGGGATGTACAGCCCAACTTTTTCTATCGGACGTTTTTCTTGCCAACAGAGTACACCCGGTTGGGTTTCAACCGAAACAGTTTGGGTTTGCTGTGCGTTGTGAAAGATTTTTATGTTTTCTCGCGCCAGTTGAATTGCTTCTTTTAAAGGAGCAGCAACTGCCGCTTCAGCACGTGTATATTCGGTTTCACTAACTGTAAAAGCGTTGAGCTTTACTTTATCGAATTTCAGCGTATAGTCAATTAGGGCTTGATCTCCTTTGCTTTTTACTTCTTGAAAAACTTCTTCTACCAAAGGTTCTAAATCTTTGAAACTAGCCGTAGGGCGTTTCAATATAGCCTCCCAATCTGCCAGAGCAGGATTAATAAACTCTTGCATTAGCGTACCATTTTTTCAATTGGACAAACCAGAATATCTTCAGCACCCGCAGCTTTGAGTTGGTCGATTACTTCCCAAAAATCTCCCGAATTGATTACCGAATGAATGGAACTCCAGCCTTCTTGAGCCAATGGCAAAACGGTGGGGCTTTTTAGAACGGGTAAGATAGCCGATACGGCCTCTATTTGCTCGTTTGGCACATTGAGTAAGATGTAGCGCGATTGCTTGGCACGAAGGACCGCTTGAATTCTAAAACGCAGTTTATCTATTAAAAGTTGCTGTTCAGAGGTTACATTGGGAGCTTGTACCAATACAGCCTCAGATTTTAAAATCTCAATTACCTCGTTCAGATTATTCTTGAATAAGGTACTACCACTGGAAACAATATCACAAATGGCATCAGCTAAGCCGATGTTGGGAGCAATTTCTACAGAGCCACTAATGACGTGTATATCGGCTTGAATGCCTTTTTTTTCTAAAAATTGATTTACCGTGTTTGGATAGGAAGTCGCAATCTTTTTATTCGCCAAATCGGAAACACCAGCAAACGGAATTCCTTTAGGGATTGCAATAGATACTCTACATTTTGAAAAGCCTAAGGGTTCAATAATCTCCAGTTCCTTTCCTTTTTCTACCAAAAGATTACTCCCCACAATGGCTAGGTCTACTACCCCATCGCGTAAATACTGCGGAATATCGCCGTTGCGAAGGAAGAATACCTCCATTGGAAAGTTTCGAGCGGCAGCCTTGAGTTGATCTTTTCCATTGTCGATGGAAATACCACAACTTTTGAGTAAGGCCATGGAGTCTATGTTTAGGCGTCCTGATTTTTGAATTGCTATGCGTATCATAATTGTTATAAATAAAAAAACCCGTTTGAAAAATCAAACGGGTTCTGAGTGTTGTATATATACATCAACCTTAGAGCTCGCTTGAGTTCGTAAAATGATGATGGTTATGTGTCGTAATATTCTGCATTAGGGTACAAATGTATTGAAATTATTTTAAAACTAGACCTATCTGATTGTTTTAGATGTTGTAATTTATTATTCTCAAAAGAACAGTCCTTTGGATAAATAAATCAAATTATATTCAGGTAAAATTATGAATGTTATAAAAAAAGCCGAACCCATTCGTATGGGTTCGGCTTTTATAATATGAGTTGACAATTGACTATTCCCGATTACCAATACGTTTACTTTAATCTATTGGTTTCCAAGAATAATGGGTAAACCGCCATCTCCACTTCCAATAACAATTACTTTTGCATTGGTAGATTCGGACAACTTAAGCGTCGCTTCAATTCCTTTTTCTTGTAGAATTTTGTCTGTAAGTGAAGCACTCAATATACGGTTGGCAGTTGCTTTTCCTTCAGCATCAATACGCTGACGTTCGGCTTCTTGCTTAGATTTTTCAATTCTAAAGACATATTCCAAAGCTTCTTGCTCTTGATTCAACTTACGTTCAATTGCTTCACGAATTGCGATCGGCAGGGTTACATCACGTACCAAGACCGCGTTGAGCTGTACATGCTGATTTTCAACAACCTTTTTAGTTTCTTCAAAAATCTCTTGCTGAATTGCATCTCTTTTTGTTGAATACAATTGCTCAGGCGTATAACGTCCAACAATAGAGCGAGCTACTGCACGAATTTGAGGAATGATGATGATGTTCAAATAGTTTTCACCTTTGGTTTTGTGTAACAAACCAAGCTCTGATATAAGGGGCTGATACAGCACCGAAATATCTAACGAAATCTCCAGACCATTGGAAGAAAGAACCTGCATTTTACTTTCAAAAACTTCTTGTTGTTTTACGTTGTAAACATAAACTTTATTCCAAGGTGCAATGATGTGAAATCCTTCGCCAATTACTGGCTCGTCAATAACAACACCCCCTCCAAAAGTTCTAAAGAGCACTCCAGCTTCTCCATATCCAATGTTGATAGAAGATTTTGAGATAAAAATAAATACAATAAAAATACCTGCGATTACGGGCAGGCCAATTTTGGGTAATTTTTGCATAATAACAATTTTAAAATTAAGTTAACATTCCTCCATCTACATTCAACACCTGTCCGGTGATGTAGTTGGATAGATCGGATCCTAAGAAAACACATGCATTTGCGATGTCTTCTGGTGATCCCCCTCTTTTCAAAGGGATACCACTTCTCCACCCTTGGACTACGTCCTCAGGAAGTTTAGCGGTCATTTCAGTTTCAATAAATCCAGGGGCAATTACATTCGATCGAATGTTTCGCGATCCTAGTTCTAGGGCGATGGATTTTGAAAAGCCAATAATACCGGCTTTTGAGGCTGCATAATTAGCTTGCCCTGCATTTCCTTTGACTCCCACAACAGAGCTCATATGTATTAGAGATCCTTTGCGTTGCTTTAAAAAAGTACGCTGTACAGCTTTGGTCATATTAAAGACAGACTTCAGGTTTACTTCAATGACTTGATCAAAGTCCTCCTCTGCCATTCGCATCAATAAATTGTCTTTGGTAATCCCAGCATTGTTGATCAATATATCCAAACCGTCAAAGTCTTTTAAAACATCTTCGACCAGTTGGTGAGCTTGATCATAACTCGCTGCATTACTTTGATAGCCCTTGGCAGTTATACCAAATTCTTTTAATTCCGCTTCTAAAGTGTTAGCCGCTTCAACGGAACTACTGTAAGTAAAAGCTACATTGCAACCGTGCTGAGCAAATACATGAGCAATGCCTCTACCGATACCTCTACTGGCTCCAGTAATAATAGCTGTTTTTCCTTCTAAAAGTTTCATATATTGGTTATTAATTCAATACTTCCGCTACTTTTTCTCCAATGGCAGCAGGCGAATTCACTACATGAATTCCACACTCAGCCATAATGCGTTTTTTTGCTTCTGCTGTATCATCGGCACCGCCAACAATTGCACCAGCATGGCCCATGGTTCTTCCTGCAGGAGCAGTTTCACCAGCGATAAAACCAATAACGGGTTTCTTGTTTCCAGTGGCTTTGACGTATTGAGCGGCTTCGGCTTCTAATTGACCTCCAATTTCACCGATCATTACGATGGCTTCAGTTTCCGAATCATTCATAAACAACTCAACAGCGTCTTTGGTCGTAGTTCCAATGATTGGATCTCCACCAATTCCAATTGCTGTAGAAATTCCAAATCCTTCGCGAACAACCTGATCTGCTGCTTCGTAAGTCAACGTTCCTGATTTAGAAATGATTCCAACGTTCCCTTTTTTGAAAACAAAACCGGGCATAATCCCAACCTTTGCTTCTCCTGGAGTAATAACACCTGGGCAGTTAGGCCCAATTAAACGGCAATCTTTTCCGGCAATATAGTTCGAAGATTTGACCATATCGGCAACAGGAATTCCTTCTGTAATGGTAATGATCACTTTAATCCCAGCATCGGCAGCCTCCATAATTGCATCCGCAGCAAAAGCTGGTGGAACAAAAATAATGGTAGTATTTGCATCTGCTTTTGCAACAGCTTCGGCAACTGTATTAAAAACGGGACGTTCCAAATGTGTTTGTCCACCTTTACCTGGAGTTACTCCTCCAACCACATTAGTTCCATACTCAATCATTTGAGTTGCGTGGAACGTTCCTTCACTTCCAGTAAAACCTTGAACTATTATTTTGGAATCTTTGTTAACTAAAACACTCATTCTGTATTATATTATTAATTAATGATTTAACGTAACTGATGTTCCGTTTTATGAATTTACTCTTTAACGCGTTCTTGGTAGGTGCCTTTATCAGTTTCTATCTTTATTTTGTCGCCTTCGTTGATGAATAAGGGAACATTGATGCGCGCACCTGTTTCCACTGTCGCGGGCTTGGTGGCATTGGTAGCCGTATTTCCTTTCACCCCCGGTTCCGTGTGTGTAACCTCTAAGATTACACTAACTGGCATATCAACCGATAAGGGCATTTCATCTTCTGTATTGATTGAAATAGAAACGATTTCCCCTTCTTTCAACAGTTCGGGTGCATCCAAAATATTTTTTTCAATCGTAATCTGATTGTAATCATCTGAGTTCATAAAGTTGTAGGTATCCCCATCGTTGTATAAAAACTGATACTTATTTGTTTCCACTCGGATGTCTTCTATCTTATGTCCCGCAGAAAAGGTGTTATCTAATACCTTTCCCGAAGTAACGCTTTTGAGTTTAGTTCTGACAAATGCAGGTCCTTTCCCAGGTTTTACGTGAAGAAACTCTATTATTTTATATATGTCGTTGCTGTGTCTAATGCAAAGTCCTTTTCTAATATCAGAAGTTGATGCCATAATTTGTCTATTTAATTTTTTTGAAAATACCCTTTCATGATTCCACGTTGCGAGTCTTTTATGAATTGCAAAATTTCATCACGTTCCGGTGTAACACCCATTTCTGCTTCTAGAATTTCAGAAGCCTGTGTTGTATTGTAATTTTTTTGATAGAGTATGCGGTAAATGTCTTGAATCTGTCTGATTTTTTCCGCCGAAAAACCGCGACGTCTTAGGCCTACCGAATTGATTCCTACATAGGATAATGGCTCACGTGCAGCTTTTACAAATGGAGGTACATCCTTACGAACCAAAGAACCCCCTGAGATAAAGGCGTGATCTCCTACAGAACAAAATTGATGGATCGCAGTCATACCAGCCAAAATAACATAGTTACCAATATTGATATGTCCAGCAAGTGTACTGTTGTTTGAAAAAATACAATAGTTTCCTACCCTGCAGTCGTGCGCAACATGCGAATAGGCCATGATCAAGCAATTCGACCCTATGGAAGTTTGTTGACGATCAGTTGTTCCACGGTTGATGGTTACACACTCCCTAATGGTTGTATTATCACCAATAATGGTTAGGGTTTCTTCCCCTGCGTATTTTAAATCTTGTGGCGGAGCAGATATTACAGCACCTGAATAAATGTTACAGTTTTTGCCGATTCGAGCACCTTCCATTATGGTGACGTTCGAACCAATCCAGGTTCCTTCTCCAATGATGACGTTATTACTGATGGTAACAAAAGGTTCAATTACGACATTGTTTGCTATTTTCGCTCCGGGGTGTACATAAGCTAAGGGTTGATTCATATACTGTCTTTTCTTACAATTTGTGCCATTAATTCTCCTTCTGTAGTTATTTTCCCATTGGCAAAGGTATAACCTTTCATATGACAAATCCCTCTTCTGATTGGAGTTATTAGTTCCAGTTTAAAAATCAAGGTGTCTCCGGGATAAACAGGGTTTTTAAATTTCACATTATCTATTTTCATAAATAATGTCAAATAGTTTTCGGGGTCAGGAACAGTATTCAAAACCAATACTCCTCCGACTTGAGCCATTGCTTCTACTTGCAATACTCCTGGCATTACTGGAGCGCCTGGAAAATGACCCACGAAGAAAGGCTCATTCATAGTCACATTTTTCAAGCCTATTACATGTGTTTTTGATAATTCAAAAATCTTATCCACTAATAAAAATGGCGGTCTATGTGGCAACATTTTCATGATGTCATTGACATTCATCAATGGCGGTTGGTTGATGTCAATATTGGGAGCATTAAGACGCTTTTCTAATTTAATAATCTTCGAAAGCTTACGAGCAAACTCAACATTTACTTTGTGACCGGGTTTACGAGCAATTACTTTTCCACGAATACGTCTTCCTACCAAAGCGAGGTCACCGATTATGTCCAATAACTTGTGACGGGCTGCTTCATTGGGGTGGTGCAACGATAGATTATCTAGGATTCCATTGGGTTGAACCGAAATATGTGTTTTATTAAACGCTTTCTTTAAACTTTCCATTGTTGCGTCTGATAAGGGTTTATCGACATAAACAATGGCGTTGTTTAGATCACCTCCTTGTATTAAACCATTCTCAAGTAACATTTCCAATTCGTGAAGAAAACTAAAGGTTCTTGAAGAAGAAATTTGCTCTACATACTCGTCTAGATGTTCTAAGGAAGCGTTTTGAGTGCCTAATACTTTAGTGCCAAAGTCGACCATGGTAGTCACTTGGTAATTATCCCAAGGAATCAAGGTCATTTCACTTCCAGATTCTTCGTCTCTGTAATGTATTATTTCTTTTACAATATACTCATTGCGCTCTTCTGCTAATTCTACGGTTTCAGCTTGTTGTAAAGCTTCTACAAAAAACTTAGACGATCCGTCCATAATAGGAGGCTCTGATGCACTGAGCTCAATCAAACAGTTGTCTATCTGAAGTCCTACCAAGGCAGACAATACGTGCTCAGATGTTTGAATTTTAACATCGTTTTTAACCAAATTGGTACCTCTTTGTGTGTTGGTGACATATTGAACGTCTGCCTCAATGGTGGGTTGACCTTTGAGATCGGTCCTTTTGAATATATATCCCGTATTAGCAGCAGCAGGCTTGAATGTTAAAATTACATTTTTTCCAGTATGCAGGCCGACACCTTCTAAAGTGATTTCTTTAGCTATTGTTGTTTGTAATGTAGGTTTATTCTCCATTTTTCTTTTTTTCAATTAGATTGAGGCGTTTGATGATTTTCGGTAGGTTTTTAAAATGAACGTATGACTTACTGTAACTATTAAAATCAAATGCTGGAGTACCCTGAAGCATTGCGTCATCGTTAAAGTTACGGGTAACACCGGTTTGACCTTGTATCTGAACACGATCCCCTATTTTTAAATGACCCGCAAATCCTACCTGACCACCGACAACACAAGATTCTCCTATTTTAGTTGAACCAGCAATACCAACAAGTGCTGCAATAACTGTATTTTTTCCAATTTCAACATTATGTGCAATTTGAATTTGGTTATCTAGTTTCACACCATCATGTATAACAGTTGCACCAAGTGTGGCACGATCTATAGTTGTATTCGCACCAATATCTACGTTATTACCAATTCGAACAATTCCCGTTTGCGGCACTTTTTTGTAAATACCATCTTTTTGCGGTGCAAATCCAAAACCTTCAGACCCGATCACACAGCCGGAATGGATTACACAGTTTTCACCAATTTCAGTTCGGGACAGTATTCGTGCACCATTGAGAATTACAGTTCCAGAGCCGATAACCACACCTTCTCCGATAAAACACTGAGGATGTATCTTTACCTGGGTTCCAATACGAACATTTTTCTTGATAACCGTAAACTCTCCAACATAACATGAATCATCAATTGAAACACTCTCGTGAATAGATACCGGTTGGGTTATTCCTTTTTCTTCAGAATCTAGGGTATTGTAGTATTCTAAAAGCATAGAAAACCCTTGGTAAGCGTCTGGAACACGAATGAGCGTAGATTCTACCTCATTTTCTAAAACAAAGTCCTGATTAACGATAACTACAGAGGCTGCAGTTTCGTACAGGAAAGGGGTGTATTTTTTGTTAGCCAAAAAGGTTAGAGAACCCACAGTACCCTCTTCAATCTTAGAGAGTTGATGAACTTCTATGTCAGGATTACCCTCGATAGATCCGTTCAAAATACCAGCAATTTGTTTAGCGGTAAATTTCATTGCTGCAAAAGTATAAAAATTAGCTTAGAAACTAGGCTTTACAAAGCAGAGATAAAATTTTGATTCTACGTTTGAAAATGAGTTTCCTACAAATAATTCGGAATGCTCTTGTAGCGAGCTGACTTCCCCTGACTTTGTCAAGATCTTTATCGTCTTGGTATCAGGAAAATAGGCTTGATTGGATATCCCTCCCGTAAAAACATAATTATCTAATTCTTCATTTGATAGTTTCCATGGAACGAGTAAGGATTTTTTTTCTTCAATCTGTTCCAATTTAAAGGGCGTATTCTGAATCCTAATTTTCAATAGGTTTCGATTCAATATTCTACTCGATAAATCACGCAATACAAAATCGGAATGGTGTTGCCACTCTTTTAATGCTGCTAAAATATCGTAATCGTCAAGTAACGCGAATCGATTTAGAAGTTCCGAGGTGTTGATTGCCTTTACATCGTGGTTCAAGAAATAGGCTAAAGAGTTTGATGTTTTTAACTCCACTCCTTCTTTAAAAAGTTTACGCGCATGAATTAAAATTCGCTCCAAGAGCAACTCGGCGACCAGACTAGTTTTGTGCAAATAAACTTGCCAGTACATCAGGCGTCGAGCAATTAAGAACTTTTCAACAGAATGCATGCCTTTTTCTTCAATAACCAATTGATCATCAATTACATTGAACATGGTAATGACCCGCTCTGAGTTGATGTTACCTTCTGTAGCTGCGGTGTAAAAACTGTCTCGCTTAAGATAATCCATCCGATCCAAATCAATTTGTCCTGAAACCAATTGATGCATAAACTTCTTTGAGTATTCATTTTTGAAAATTGAAATTGCCAGGCTTAATGCGCCATCAAACTCCTTGTTTAATATTGACATAAATTCTAACGACAATGACTCGTGGTGCACCCCTACCACAATACTGTTTTCCATGGCGTGTGAAAAAGGTCCATGCCCAATGTCGTGAAGTAAAATCGCAATTTGCATTCCAATTCCCTCTTCTTCTGTGATTTGAACCCCTTTGGTTCTAAGGGTGGAAATTGTTTTTTGCATTAAATGAACACAGCCTATGGCATGTTCAAAGCGGCTGTGACGCGCACCAGGATATACCAAGGAAGAAAGTCCCATTTGCGTAATTCTCCTCAAACGCTGAAAAAACTTATGCTCTAATAATTTAAAAATTATGGGGGCATTGATATGAATAAATCCGTAAATTGGATCGTTTAATAAGGTCAATTTTTGATTTATCTTCAAGTTGCTAATTTTTTACAAATATAATGAATCCAGAGCCAATCCAAATCTTATGGGTCGACGATGAAGTTGACCTCCTCAAACCACACATCCTTTTTCTCCTCGACAAAGGCTATCAAATCACGCCCTGTAACAATGGCTTAGATGCCATTGACCTTGTTCAGCAAAGTCATTTTGAAGCCGTACTGTTGGACGAGAACATGCCTGGGCTCAGTGGATTAGAGACCTTGTCTCAAATAAAGAGTAAGCAACCCGAACTTCCTGTAATCATGGTTACTAAGAACGAGGAAGAACACATCATGGAAGATGCAATCGGTTCCAAAATATCAGATTATTTAATAAAACCAGTTAATCCGAATCAAATTTTACTCTCTCTGAAAAAGAACCTATTGCACAAGGGTTTAATCGCAGAAAAAACTACGAGAAACTACCAGCAAGAATTTCGCAAAATCAGTATGGAACTGATGGATTTGAGTACAGCAGAAGAATGGGCTGCGTTTTATCAGAAAATGATTTTCTGGGAATTGGAGCTAGAATCGCTTGTAGATACTGGAATGATGGAGATTTTCGAAAGTCAAATAAAAGAGGCAAATTCTTTATTCTCGAAGTTTATATCCAAATCCTATGAACACTGGATGAATGATCCTGAAGCTGCGCCCGAATTATCACACACCCTTTTTAAGAATAAAGTAAAACCGCTACTAAAGGAAAATAAACCTACCCTCTTATTGGTCATTGATAACCTCCGAATGGATCAGTGGAAAACCATTGAACCCCTCCTAGCTGATTTTTACCAAAAAGAAAAAGAAGAAGCCTACTACAGCATCCTGCCAACTGCCACTCAATATGCGCGCAATGCCCTATTCTCGGGTTGTACCCCTCTAAAAATTTCAGAGCTTTATCCACAGTGGTGGAAAAACGATACCGATGAAGGAGGCAAAAATTTATTTGAAAAAGAGCTTTTGCAGGCCCAATTAAAACGATTGAATATTGAAGGTAAGATGAGTTATCACAAGATAACCAATTTAAAAAATGGGAAACTACTCGCAAAAACCCTAAACAATCATAAAGATGAAAAGTTAACCACTGTAGTTTACAATTTTGTAGATATGATTTCTCATGCAAAATCCGAAATGGAAATCATCAAAGAATTGGCATCGGACAACAAGGCATATCGATCATTAACAGCAAGTTGGTTTAAAAATTCACCTTTGTTTGAACTACTTTCAGAAGCCCGAAAGCTGGACTTTCAACTGATTATCACTACGGATCATGGAACAATAAATGTAGTTCAACCCATTGAAGTAGTTGGAGACAAAGAATCGAGTGTAAACTTGCGGTACAAAACGGGAAGAAGCTTATCCTTCCCTGCTAAAAAAGTATTTGAAATCGATCAGCCGGAGAAAATTCAACTTCCAAAAATCAATTTAAATAGTACTTATATCTTCGCATTGGATTACAATTACTTTGTCTACCCAAAAAATTATCATCACTTCGCTACCTTGTTCAATAATAGCTACCAACACGGGGGTATTTCTATGGAAGAAATTATAATTCCTTTTGTAGTTTTACAGCCGAAAAAGTAATTACTCATGATTCGAGAATTCAAGTTGAAAGATATTGACGCAATAGCGGAGGAACTCAGCACACGCATTTGTCATCCAATAGTATTGTTTGATGGCTCTATGGGAATGGGAAAGACGACCTTGATAAACGCACTCTGTAAGCAATTGGATAGTATTGATCCCGTCAGCAGTCCTACATTTTCCTTAGTCAATGAATATAAAACAAAGGAAGGGAAATCAATTTTCCACTTTGATTGCTACCGCCTCGAATCCCCTGAAGAGGCTTATGATTTTGGAGCAGAAGAGTATTTAGACTCCGGCTCTACCTGTTTGATTGAATGGGCGGAGCGAATTCATTCCCTACTTCCCAAGGAAGTACATCGCATTAAATTAGACTATGTCGATCAAAATACTCGTAAAATTGCATTTAGCTAAGAGAAAGAGTCTTATTTTTGCACAAAGAAATTAGATGAGTTTTATCAAAAGGTTAGGATATTATTTGGGTGGGTTTTCTGCAGGGTTGATTTTTTTAGCATTTTTTTTAAATGGCAAACGAACCCAATGCAATTACGGCCCTGATGCGAGAGTCCTAAACAATCTTTCTAAGAAAGAATGGGTTTATGCTCCTGGTGTTTCTCAATCGTTTATTTTAGACTCCCTTACCATTCAAACACTAATTAAAAATGGTGATGTAGATTTTGGCTTAAGCGAAATTAAAAAGGATAGTTGTAAAATATACCTGATTGAAACAGAGCTGAAACTAAGAGAATATGATTTGAAAGTTGAAAATTGTGCAAGGACCGCAACAATTTTATCAATAAGAGTTTCAGATTAATAAGATGAAGAAATAAATTTTTACAAAAAAAAGCAGCTCAAAAATTGAACTGCCCTTTCATAAATAAATATATAATCAATGAAATCCATTACTGCAAAGGGATACAAGGTAGAATTTACTGAAAAACAGTATATTATATTAAATGAATTTTTGAATTCACGTCAATATTCTTCCGTTTTTGTTCTTGCAGATTCCAATACTGAAGAACATTGTCTTCCACTATTTTTGAGCAATTTGTCAACCGAATCTAGCATTGAAATAATTTCTATTGAAGCTGGAGAGGAAAACAAGCATATTGAAACCTGTTCTGGAGTATGGAGTGCACTCTCTGAGCTTGGTGCAGATCGCAAAAGTATCCTCATAAATTTAGGTGGAGGCGTTGTTACCGACTTAGGAGGATTTGTTGCTTCAACATTTAAACGTGGAATTGACTTTATTAACATCCCTACTACCCTACTATCTATGGTTGATGCGTCAGTAGGTGGAAAAACAGGAGTTGATCTCGGCGCTTTAAAAAATCAGGTTGGCGTGATTGTAAACCCAAAAATGGTTCTTGTAGACCCTCAATACTTAGATACATTGCCTTCTGAGGAATATAGAAGTGGATATGCCGAGATGTTGAAACACGGATTGATTCAAGATAATGCCTATTGGAACCATTTAAAAGACTTTAAAAAAATATCATCTGAAGACATTAAAGAATTAATTCATCATTCGGTTGGTATTAAGAACAAGGTAGTTCTAGAAGATCCATACGAACATGGGCTCAGAAAGATTCTTAATTTTGGTCACACCCTCGGACACGCCATAGAATCGTATTGCTTAACCCAAGAGGATAAGAACACCTTGCTACACGGGGAGGCGATTGCAATCGGAATGATTTTAGAAGCCTATCTTTCGACAAAGCTTACAGGGCTAAGGCAAGAAGAAAGCGATGAAATCAAAACAGTTTTCAACTCCATTTACCCTAAAATAGACTTTACTCCAAATGAAATTGAAGCCATTCTTTCGCTTTTACAATACGATAAAAAGAACAGTCACGGAAAGGTGAAGTTTGTTTTGCTAGAAGGAATTGGAAAACCGGTCACAGACATAGAAGTTCCAGTCGCTCTATTTCAGGCCTCGTTCGACTACTACAAACAGTAAGTCCTTAACAAGAATTTCTACTCGCGTTGATGTTTCCAAAAAGAGAACGGGTTACAAGCTTTTCATAAATCGCTAGTTGATCATCATTCAGCTCATTTGTTTTTTTCAATTCATGAATAGAACTCAGTGCATATTGCTGTATGGTCAACAAGGGCTGTACAATTGCTTCCCTCATTTCAATAGAATGCTTCCCTGCAGGCTGATCTTCCATCAGTTCCGAATAGCCAGTAAGCTTTAGAAGCATGGCTTTGGTCAATATATACTCATCATGAATGATGTTCCAAAAGCTACCAAACTCCTCGTCTTCTCCTATGTGAGCAGTAAGTTTGAAGAACGATTTAGTCAAACTCATCATACTGTTTGCAATGAGAGTTCTGAAAAAGGCAGAATTTTGGTACAAAGATTCTACTTTGTCAAATTCCCCACGTTCATCAAATGCCAAGATTGCGGTTCCAACACCATAAAAGCCGGGAACATTTTGTTTAGACTGACTCCAACTCCCTACAAAAGGAATTGCTCTTAAGTCAGAAAAATTAAGCTCCTTAGAATTCCCTCTCTTTGACGGGCGGCTTCCGATATTGGTTTTCGAATAATATTGAAGCGTACTCATGTTTTCTAGGTAGGGAACAAACTTAGGGTGCGATTTAAAATCAGAATAGGATTTGTAGCTTGTATCTGCTAGCTGTTGCATGGTCATACGGTCTTCGTCTGCTAAATGATTATCATCATTCTTAAAAACCTGATTTGAAATTCCTGAACTAAGCAATTGCTCCAAATTAAATTGACTTGAATCGACTGTTCCGAAGTTAGAACTGATGGTCTGCCCTTGAACGGTTAATTGAATGTCGTCTGCTTGGATACGATCGCCCATAGAAGCATAAAACTGGTGGGTATTTCCGCCTCCTCGTGCTGGTGGTCCTCCTCTTCCATCAAAAAAGGCAACTGCTACTCCGTAATCGTTTGAAACATCAGAAAGCTCTTCTTTGGCTTTGTAAATACTCCAATTGGCCATGAAATATCCGCCATCTTTAGTACCGTCAGAAAAACCAAGCATTATGGTTTGTTTCATATTACGACTTTTCAAATGTGCGCTATAGACAGGATTGGAATATAAGCTGTTCATTATTTCTTGAGAAGCTCTCAAATCATCAACAGTTTCAAAGAGGGGAATTAAATCTACTGTTGGTTTGTCCCAGCCACAAATTCGGTGAAGTGCATACAACTGCAGCATATTCTCAATACTCTGGCAATTGCTGATTATATAACGATTACAGCCTTTTTCACCATTATTCTTCTGAATGGCTTTCATTGCATAAATGGAGCCAATTGTGTGCTTAACAATGTCGTCCTCGAATAAGGATTCAGGAACATTACCCATTAGGTACGGTAGTATTGCTAAACGCTCTTCAAGGCTTAATTCTAAATAATTCTCAGGTAAACCGGTGATGTATTCCTGTATTTTTGGGTGTGAAACAATTGCTTCAAATACTTGGTTGTGAATTCGCGAGTCTTGACGAATGTCTAATGAAGCAAAGTGGAAACCAAAAAGTTTGACCTTGTTGCGCAAGTCAATGATTTCATTTAGATACAAGCTTTGATGACGATCCTTCAGAGTCTGCTCAATTTCCATCAACTCACTGATTACAAATTGGGAATCAATTTGCTCTACTTTCTCAGGCTCAAATAAGGTGTGATAAATTTTAGATTCTAAATCACTTATCTTTTGATCAACGACATCAAAAGTAATTTTTCTTTTAAGTTTTCGTAAATCTCTATAGTAATTTCTTAGAATTGAAAATCGAAGTCGTTCTGCAGTTTTAATTGTGATTTCTGGGGTAACAAAGGGGTTTCCATCGCGGTCACCTCCTGGCCAAAAACCAAAATCAAAAATTGAATTATCGACCGGATCGCCTTCAAAAACGTGCTGTTCAATATAATTGTAGATGACAGCAGCGGATTCATAAAAGACATTTTCTAAAAACCAAGTCAAGCTTACTGCTTCATCTAAGGGAGTGGGCTTCTTTTTATTGAAAAAGCGAGTTTTTCCCAATTGGGCGAGCAATAATTTTATTTGTTCCAGGTCATCATTTTTCAACGCTTCAGACAAATCGGTTATAATTCCGAGAACCGAACCGGGGTAGAACTGTGTCGGATGAGCTGTAAGTACGATACGAACCTTAAAACGATTCAGGTATTCTTTTAATTCAGAAAAACTATTGTTGGTTTTTGTCGCTTCTTTGATGTAGCGTAGAGTTCCCCTACCGTGCATGTTGTTCACATAAGAGAAACCTGCATCTTCAATGGCATCAAATAAAACAATTTGGCGTTCTATGTATTTTAGAAAACCAAACAATAAATCATGTTTGTTTTGACCCTCCATTCCCTGAGTAAAACGCTCAAAGAAGTTGTCTACGATTTGCTTTGGAGATAGATCTGCCTCATAACCTTTGGTGCAAAAGTCTGAAAATAAAGGAAGTAATAGCGATGTTTGGGGTATGGAGTCGAAGGGTAATGTTAAGAATAAACTGTTATAGATTTCAAATTTAGAAACAACGTAATCATTAAATCGTTCCGATTTTGTTTTTCTTGCCATGTTGAGAGAAGTGTGTTGTTTTTAAAGTTCGTTAAAAATACTGTGCATTAATCGTTTTTTATCGTTGATACTCTCTTCAAGAGAAATCATGGTTTCAGTTCTCAAAACCCCTTGAATGTCGTCGATCATAAAAATGATGTCTTTGGCATGCTTGGTGTCCCGCGCTCTTACTTTACAGAAAACATTGAATTTTCCGGTAGTAATGTGAGCAACTGTAACAAAAGGAATGTTCTCTAAGTCTATCAAAGACTGCTTTGTAGTGCTGTTTTTTTCAAGAAAAATACCGACGTAAGCAATGAAAGAATATCCTAGTTTTTCGTAGTCTAAATTAAGGGACGAACCTTTAATGATTCCAGCATCTTCCATTTTCTTAACGCGTACATGTACGGTTCCTGCGGAAATTAACAGTTTTTTGGAAATATCGGTAAAAGGAACCCGCGTATTATCTATTAAAATATCTAAAATCTGGTGATCTACTTCGTCGAGTTTAAACTTTGGCATGTCTTTTTCTTTAAATTGTAATGACAAAAATAGAAAAAACGTTGCAGAATTTGGGACGATTTAGACGAATTGATGAAAACTTAACAAAGAAATGCTTTTTGTTAAATTTTCTATTTTAGAAATTTCAGCGTCAAAAAACAAATTCATTAACGCCGCATGTTCTTGTGCATTAATTCGTTGCATCCCATGCAATCCCTCGCTTTCAGCGACTATTTCTGGAACAAAGTCAATATCATTGCCTTTTTTCACTTCTTTAAACTGAATCAGTAGGTTGTTTTCCAAAACGGGCTTCCCGTTTGGAGCTTTTTTTAAGTTGTACAACTCAATATCTCGGAGGTGATTTTTATTCTCTGGAATTTCAAAATAAGCTGCCGTCTCTACCCTTTCTATAGAATCAGAAGCAATCGCCTGCGACATTGTTACTAATGAATTGAAGATGTGTTTTTTCGTTTCAACCCTTTTGTAGTCCAATGGGTAATGTCCAGCCTCAAATAAGATCGTAGGCGTGTTCTTAGCAGTAAAGTAATCTCCAACGCAGTTGATGTTAAAACCGTCATCGTACCGGCCAACAGCACCCGGTATACGCTCCTGAAGCATGGCATTGGCAAGGGCAATTAATTTCATGACCTTTTCTCTTGCGGGTGTGATTGTTCTGTCTTGATCAGCAGCGGGTGCTAAAAAGGATACTGTAGCAGGAATTTGACTGTTTCCAGCTGCAAAAATTGTTCTTTGTCCGTGTAAATTGAAACAATAATCGGGCTTGAATTGCTGATATAGCTCGCGAAGTATTCGGCTTTCGGGTTGACTTAGGTCAATTGCATCTCGATTTAAATCAACTGTATTCGCATTTACTCGTGTATAAGCGTCAGAACCGTCTGGGTTTAGTTGAGGAATCATCTGAAAAGTACAGGCATCTCGCATTTGCTTTGCCTCAGGAGTCTTTAAATACAACCAAAATTCTACTAATGCCTTAGTCGTCGTCGATTCGTTTCCATGCATTTGAGACCACATTAGGATCTTTTTTGGCCCCTTACCTACAGTATAAGAATAAATGGGTCTATGCTCTACTGAGTTTCCTAGGATGCTTAAAGAATCAAATAATGCATTCTCTTTAAGGAAATTATTTAGTGTTGCAGGTGACAACAGTCGACTTTGATCGAGCTTACTTTTTTTCATGTGTACAAATGTAAACACAATCAAGTTTACAATGTTATACATTGTATTGTTAACTTTGTATACAGAAAGTGTTGATGAGGTTTACAATTGGATACTGTTTGAGCTATAATCTGCAAGTATTTAAATTAATTTTTTATTTATCAGCTATTTAACGCCAAAATATGAAGTGATTATTTAAATAATTAGTTCTTATTCACTGCTGTATTGAATTGATTTTATTGCTATATTGCATTATCAACTACAATATGTTACAATGTTAAACTATGATGCTATAATAGCTCGAATAAAAAAAGTGATTGAGGATCATGATCTAAATGCGGCAAGTTTTGCAGAAAAAATTGGAGTACAGCGTTCTGGTATTTCTCATATCCTATCGGGCAGGAATAAACCCAGTTTAGAATTTCTCTCAAAAATTCAAGCTACTTTTAAGGAAGTGGAATACGATTGGTTGCTTTTAGGTAATCCACAGCCTAAAGAACAAGCTCCCACTACCCTATTTGAAAATACTGACCTTAAATCAGAAGAAAAGATAACTGAACCTAAAATGACGCTCAATAAAAATTCCGAGCATACAGCTCCAATTAAAGAAATTATTTACGTTTATGAGGATGACAGCTTTAAGGTGATTCAGCGAAAATCTTAGTACTTTTACCCAAAATTAGTAAATGAAAATTTTTCTATCCCTTGGGATATTATTATTGTGCTGCTCTTGTTATAATACCGAACGTAATTGCGAACAGTTTCACCAGGGAACCTTCGAATTCAAAACCATCGTTGGAGATCAAATGATGCAATCAACTTTCGTCCGCAACGCAAACTACGAAATCGAAACCTTTGAAGGCAAAATTGATTCTGCATCAATCCGCTGGATCAACCCCTGCGAATGCGTATTAACCAAACTCCGCCCAACCTCAAATCAGGATAAACGCCCCTTAGCTATAAAAATTCTTACCACAAGTAAAAATCAATATGACTTTGAATATGCCGTTGTAGGAGACACCAAGAACAAACAACGCGGGACAGTAACTAAAATCAGTGACTAATTATGGAACACCTACTAACCTCTGAAGCTATAAGTGCCCTATTAACCCTCACTTTTTTAGAAATTGTTTTAGGAATTGACAACCTGATTTTAATTTCAATCATTACCCAAAAACTATCCGTACAGCATCAGAAATTGGCCACGAATATTGGTTTGTTTCTTGCTATGTTACTTCGGATTGTTTTGCTTTTCGGAATTAGTGTCGTTGTACAAATGCAAAGTTCTTGGCTAACCATAAATACATCTTGGTTGAAAACCAATATTAATGGTCAAGCTGTCATTCTTATCCTAGGAGGCCTTTTTTTACTTTATAAAAGTACACATGAGGTTTTCGAAAAAGTGGAAGCAGAAACTACTCCAGGAAATGAAACTCCCATTAAACTATCGCTTTCTAAGGCAATCATTCAAATTACCTTACTCAATATTGTTTTCTCCTTTGATTCCATCTTAACAGCAGTGGGAATGACCAATGGAGTACCCAATGCAATGACCATCATGGTTATTGCTATTGTTGCATCAGTAGGAATTATGATGGCTTTTGTAAAACCCGTTTCAGCTTTTATTGAAAAGCATCCTTCACTTCAAATTTTGGGACTTTCTTTTTTAATCCTAATCGGATTTATGCTGATCACTGAAGGGGCTCACTTGTCTGAAACTGTAATCTTCAATAAAGAAGTTGGAACAATCCCCAAAGGATATCTATACTTTGCAATCAGTTTTTCGCTTGGGATTGAATTTTTGAATATGAAGCTAAAAGGTAGAAAGAATAACTAAAGTTCTAGTTTGATTTGTGATTCGTCATCATTTGAATCTTTCAATTGATTTGGGTCAACAACTTCAACATCATCAAGAGGCTCTTCTTCAGCATCTTCATAAGGCAACGATTCAGCTAAAACAACCTCTTTGAGCTTATCTTGGGTAAGTTGATTTCCTAGAGCTTTAAATCCTTTAATGCCAATGAATTCCTCCACAACAATACGTTTGTTCGGAAGTGGATCAGCTCCCCGTGGCTTTGTAAAAATCAATTCAATTACTGGACGCCATTCGGTAGATACAAATAGTAATTTTGCATCTTCTTTCAGGAAGTTGTCCTCCTTGTTTTCATTTTCAATCAAAAAGCGCTTGATGAAATAACGTTCTTTTTCAGCATCGAAATATACAGCCGTTACCGGGCGGTTTTCAACCCATCGTTCCATAATTGCTGGTGGCGCATCGAAATGTAAACTCAAGTCAGGAGTAACGGTTTTTGCATCTCCTTTGCTGTTTATAATCAAGAGTTTGTCGTCACCTCGGAAAGCTCCGAGAAGATCTCCACGATCGTCGACGTTCAACTTCATAACGATGGGGTCAAACCAAATACTTCTTGGTTTTAAAGTAGAAACACCTTTTTCTTTAAGTTCAACACGAAGAATATTATGCTTGGAAACAATATTGCCTTTGACGCCTCTCCCCTTGATCTGAAGATCGGCAAAATCAATCTCCCATTTCAATTTTTTAGCAGTACCTGTATTCCTTAAAATCACTGTAATGATCTCGGCTTCTCCGTTGGGATTAGCGGTGAAATACAGTATTTGAGAACCTGGTTTCCCTTGGGTAAGCGGATAGGCTTTATCTCGGGTAACACCATTAACAGCGAAGCGTTTGATATAAGAATTCCCGCCTTTTCCGTCTCGATATATCAGGTTATACACCGTACGTTGATCTTTCTTTTTAAAAACGGCTGCATAGATGATATCTTTCTCGATAAAAACTTTGCTATCAACTTTTACAACTTGCATAATACCGCTTCGTGTAAACACAATTACATCGTCAATATCTGCACAATCACATACATACTCGTCTTTCTTTAGGGATGTTCCGATAAACCCTTCTTCTCTATTCACATAAAGCTTGAGGTTTCGAACAACAACCTTGGCTGCATCTACATCATCAAAGGTTCGAATCTCCGACATACGGTCTTTATCTTTCCCATACGTTTTTTTAAGTTGGGTAAAATAATTAATTGCGTATTCTATGAGATTATCCAGGTAATTCTGAATTTCTTTTATTTCATTTTCCAGTGCATCAATACGTTGCTGTGACTTGTCGATATCAAATTTTGAAATTCGCTTAATCTTAATTTCTGTCAAACGAACCGAATCATCTTCAACAACAGCGCGCTTGAGTATTGAAGTAAACGGTTTTAAGCCTTCGTCAATTGCATTCAAAACACCTTCCCACGTCTCTTCTTCTTCAATAGCTCGGTACACTTTATTTTCAATAAAAATTCGCTCTAAGGAAGCAAAGTGCCATTGATCCTGAAGCTCATCCAGCTTTACTTCCAGCTCCTTTTTTAAGGTCTGAACAGTGGAGTCTGTTGAGATACGAAGCATATCAGACACACCAATAAAGTGGGGCTTATGATCAATGATAACACAACCTAGAGGCGATATCGAGCTTTCACAAGCTGTAAATGCATACAATGCATCTATGGTTTTGTCGGGCGAAATTCCGTTAGGTAAATGGATCAGAATTTCTACATTGGCAGCCGTATTGTCTTCAATTTTACGCACTCGTATTTTTCCTTTCTCATTTGCCTTCAGAATCGACTCGATTAAACTTGAAGTAGTTGTGCTGAAAGGAATTTCTGTAATGACCAGAGTATTTTTGTCTTGGGCACTAATTTTAGCCCGAACCCGAACTTTACCGCCGCGAAGTCCGTCGTTATAATTTTGAACATCAATAATACCACCCGTCTGAAAATCAGGAACTAAAGTGAATTTTTTACCTTTTAAATAAGCAATACTTGCTTGAATTAATTCATTAAAGTTATGTGGTAAAATTTTGGTTGATAAACCTACAGCAATACCTTCGGCACCTTGTGCGAGTAGTAATGGGAATTTAACGGGAAGGTTTACCGGTTCTTTTTTACGACCGTCATATGAAAGTTGCCAAACGGTTACTTTGGGACTAAAAACAACCTCCAAAGCAAATTTAGACAATCGTGCTTCAATGTATCGAGAGGCAGCTGCACGGTCGCCGGTGAGTATATTCCCCCAATTACCTTGCATGTCGATCATCAAATCTTTTTGACCGATTTGTACCATGGCATCTGCTATACTGGCATCACCGTGAGGGTGATACTGCATGGTATGCCCAACTATATTGGCAACTTTATTGTATCGACCGTCATCTAAATCCTTCATTGAATGAAGAATTCGACGCTGTACAGGTTTTAAACCATCTGATATTGCTGGGACTGCACGCTCTAAAATAACATAAGAAGCATAATCAAGGAACCAATCCTTGTACATACCGGTTACCTTTACTAGGGTGTCCTTTCCTTGTGCAGCTGCACCACTATCCTCCTCGTAGAATTCTTTTTCTTCCATTTCTAGCGTTCCGATTCTGCTAAATCTAATTCTACTTTTAGATTATTAATGATAAATTTTTGTCGATCCGGCGTATTCTTCCCCATGTAAAACTGGAGTAATTCTTCTATGGTTGTCGATTTGTCTAACATGATGGGATCTAAACGAATATCGTCTCCAATAAAGTGTTTAAACTCATCCGGAGAAATTTCTCCCAGGCCTTTGAATCGTGTAATTTCAGCTTTTCCTCTCAAGGTCTCAATGGCATCTAAACGTTCTTGTTCCGAATAACAATAAAAGGTTTGCTTTTTATCTCGAACACGATAGAGCGGTGTCTGAAGGATATACAAATGCCCTTCTTTGATTAATTCTGGGAAGAACTGCAAGAAAAAAGTAATTAACAGCAAGCGAATGTGCATACCATCGACATCAGCATCGGTAGCTATTACGATATTATTATACCGCAAATCTGCCAAATTATCTTCTATGTTGAGTGCTGCTTGTAGTAAGTTAAATTCTTCATTCTCGTAGACAATTTTCTTCGTCATACCAAAAGTATTCAACGGCTTTCCTCGCAAACTAAAAACGGCTTGCGTATTCACATCCCTTGACTTGGTAATCGACCCACTTGCAGAATCACCTTCGGTAATAAATACCGTGGAATCGAGTCTTCTATCTTTCTTAAGATCACCTAAATGCACGCGACAATCTCGTAATTTTTTATTGTGTAAATTCGATTTTTTAGCACGATCACGCGCAAGTTTTCGGATACCCGATAACTCTTTGCGCTCTTTTTCAGCCTGCATTATTTTACGTTGAATCTTTTCTGCAGTATCTGGGTTTTTATGTAAAAAATTATCCAGTTGTGTTCCTAAAAAATCGTGTATATACGACCGAACTGTAGGCATTTTTTCACCCATTTCGGTAGATCCCAATTTGGTTTTGGTTTGCGATTCAAAAACAGGTTCCATAACCTTGATGCTTACTGCTGCAATTATGGATTTTCGAATATCAGAGGCATCGTAATTTTTACCGAAAAATTCCCGCACCGTCTTGACCACTGCTTCTCTAAACGCCAATAAGTGTGTTCCACCTTGGGTGGTGTTTTGGCCATTCACAAATGAATGGTATTCCTCGCTATACTGTGTTCTGCTGTGTGTGAGCGAGACTTCAATATCATTGCCGCGTAGATGAACTATGGGATAAAGTAAATCCGATTCATTGATGATGTCTTCCAATAAATCCTTTAACCCGTTTTCTGAAAAATACTTTTCCCCATTAAAGTCGATGGTCAATCCGGGATTGAGGTAGACATAATATTTAATCATTTTCACAATGTATTCATTGCGGTAACGATAGTTTTTAAAGATGGTCGTATCGGGCGTAAAAGTTACTTTGGTTCCCTTTCTTTTGGAACTTTCAAGGGGAGCGGCATCTTCAATTAAATTTCCAGCTTCGAAAGTTGCAAACTTAGAAAGGTTATCCCGGTTCGACTCGACTCTAAAAGCAGACGACAAAGCGTTTACTGCTTTTGTCCCTACTCCATTAAGTCCAACAGATTTTTTAAAGGCTCGGGAATCGTATTTACCCCCTGTATTCATTTTAGAAACTACATCCACTACTTTGCTTAATGGAATTCCACGTCCGTAATCACGAACACTCACTTCTTGATCTTTAATCAAGATTTCGATGGTCTTCCCTGCGCCCATTACAAATTCATCAATACAGTTATCGAGAACTTCTTTAAGCAGGATATAAATCCCGTCGTCTGGAGAAGATCCATCACCTAATTTACCAATATACATACCCGGGCGCATGCGAATATGCTCTTTCCAGTCAAGTGATCGTATATTGTCTTCGGTATATTGAGAGTTTTCTGCCATAGGAGATATCGGCTAATATAATAGTTCCATCGAAAAATTTGGAGCTAATTGCAGTAAAAAAAATTAACAAAAAAAGTTGAAAACTATTAAGTGGTTGTAGGATAATGGATTCAACAAAAAACAATATGTTTTTTGAATAAATTATCTTTTTTCTAAATAGGAAAGAATATTCGTTTCAATTCTCTTTTCAATCGTAGCCACATCAGCTTTTATAAATTTCTTACCCGTTATGTGTTCGTATAGTTCGATATAACGATCCGAAACCTCTTGGATGTAAGCATCACTCATTTCAGGAATTTGCTGCCCTTCAAGGCCCTGAAATCCATGCGCAATAAGCCACTGACGAACAAATTCTTTGGAGAGTTGTTTTTGTGTTTCCCGCTTTGCCTGACGTGCAGCATAACCTTCTTGATAAAAATAACGCGAGGAATCGGGTGTATGGATTTCATCTATCAACACAATAGTTCCGTCAGCAGTTTTACCGAATTCATATTTAGTGTCGACAAGAATTAATCCTTTATCTGCAGCTAACTGAGTTCCTCGTTCGAATAAAGCTCGGGTATAGTTTTCTAATACGATATAATCTGCTTCAGATACAATTCCTTGGCGAATAATCTCTTCTCTTGAAATATCCTCATCATGACCTTCTTCTGCCTTTGTAGCTGGAGTAATGATGGGCTCAGGGAAGGGATCGTTTTCAATCATTCCGTCTGACATAGCAACGCCACAAAGAATTCTTTTACCTAATTTATACTCCCGTGCGGCATGACCCGAAAGGTAGCCTCGGATAACCATTTCAACTTTAAACGGCTCACAACGCTTGCCTATCGCTACCGAAGGATCTGGGGTAGCCTCCAACCAATTCGGAACAATATCCTTGGTTGCATCCATCATATGGGTAGCAATTTGATTTAAAATTTGTCCTTTATAGGGGATTCCCTTAGGCATTACTACATCAAAAGCCGAAAGCTTGTCGGTAGCAATCATAACCAGTAAATCGTTTTCAAGACTAATGACTTCACGAACCTTCCCAATGTATTTGGATTGCTGGCCCGGAAGGGAAAAAGACGATGCTAATAGTGTATTCATGTATTGGTATTAATTTTGGTGCTCAATATTTCTGTAAGCTTCTATTACTTTTCGAACGAGTCGGTGACGGATTACATCCTTATCATCTAAATAAATCATGCCAATACCCTCGGTTTCTTTTAAAACAAGTAAGGCTTCTTTGAGTCCAGAAATTGTTCTTCGGGGTAAATCGATTTGCCCGGGGTCGCCTGTGATGATGAATTTGGCGTGCGTTCCCATTCTCGTCAAAAACATTTTCATTTGCGCATGGGTTGTATTTTGAGCCTCATCAAGAATAACAAAGGCATGATCGAGGGTTCTACCGCGCATAAAGGCTAATGGAGCTATTTGAATGGTGCCTTTTTCTAAATAGGAAGCCAAACGCTCTGCGGGAATCATATCGCGAAGTGCGTCGTATAAAGGCTGCATATAGGGATCGAGCTTTTCCTTCATATCCCCCGGTAAAAAGCCAAGGTTCTCCCCTGCTTCTACTGCTGGACGTGTAAGAATGATCCGTTTTACTTGTTTTTCTTTTAGGGCTTGAACCGCTAGCGCAACAGATGTATAGGTTTTTCCAGTTCCAGCAGGGCCAACAGCAAAGAGCATATCGTTTTTTTTACTGAGTTGAACCAAACGTTGCTGATTGATTGTTTTGGCCTTGATGGTTCTTCCTCCGACTCCGTGAACAATAAAAGATTCCTTGTCGTCCATTGCTTCTATTGCATTCGAAGAGTCTGCTGTTAGAATACGTTCCAGAGTATCCTGATCGAGTTTATTGAAATTTGTGAAATGAGCAACAAGCATTTCAATACGCTTTTCAAATTCATCTAAAATTACCTCTTCACCGAAGGCTTTTATGGTATTCCCACGTGCTACTATTTTCAGCTTTGGAAAATAGGTTCGCAACAATTCAACATTGGTGTTTTGATCACCAAAGAACTCTCTCGGATTTACTTCAACTAACTCAATTTTTATCTCATTCAAAAGCCACTGCGTTTTAAGGTTATTTTCTTTAAGGATTCGTAAGTTTGTATTTCAAAATTACTGTTTTAGTTTAAATAACTTTTAAAATATATCGTTTCTTTATGTCAATAGTAAGCCTGATTACCGATTTTGGATTAAAGGACTACTTTGTTGCGGCAATTAAAGCTGAATTACATCAAGAAATCAAGGATGCTCATATTGTCGATATCTCACACCAGGTGAGCCCTTTTAATCATACCGAAGCGGCTTACATCTTGACAAATGCATACAAAGCATTTCCGAAAGGAAGTATTCATATAGTGGGGGTCGATTCTGAATTCAGCCCGGAGAATTCGCATATAGTCATGTTGTTCGACGGGCATTTTTTTATCGGAGCAAACAACGGGATTTTGTCCTTGATTAAAGACGATCGTGTTCCGGACAAGCTAGTAGAAATTAATATCCACAACAACATCACCTCTTCTTTTCCAGTTTTAGATGTTTTTGTAAAAGTTGCAGGGCATATTTCAAGAAAAGGCAGTTTAGATGTTATTGGGAAATCCATAACTGAGATTAAGGAGGTTACTGGAGTAAGACCCGTTATCAATCCAGCAGAGGATCAAATTCTTGGGAGTGTTATCTATATTGATAACTTTGGGAATGTGGTAACCAACATTACTGAAAAATTATTTAATGAATATAGAAAAGGGCGTGCCTTTACAATTTTTGCAAAAAGTATACAATTCAACTCCATTCATACTTCCTATACAGAGGCAATAAATTTTAATGTTCCTAAGGAAAACCGTGATGAAGATGGGAAAAAAATTGCATTATTCAATGCTGCTGGACACCTGGAGCTTTCCATATACAAAAGTAATCCTCAAACTGTTGGGAGCGCGCAAAGCCTCTTTGGGCTTGAATTCAGAGATACTGTAACGATTAAATTCAATTAATATGCTGGCCATCGCCAAGAGAGAAATTCGATCCTTTTTTACAACCCCCTTGGGTTACAGTATACTGGCTGTGTTTTTTATCTTAAACGGTTTGCTCCTTTGGGTTTTTACAAATGCTTTCAATTTGATTGACTCTGGTTTTGCCGACCTTAATTTGTATTTCGAATTGATGCCTTGGTTGTTCTTATTTCTTATCCCAGCTATCGGGATGAAAGCTTTTTCAGAAGAAATTAAATCCGGAACAATCGCTTTACTTTTCACCAAACCAATTGCTGTTTGGGAATTGATCTTAGGGAAATTTTTGGGGATGTTGTTTCTAATCGGCTGCAGTCTTGTAGCAAGTTTTATATATGTATATGTCGTTTTAGAATTGAAACTTGAGTCTGATGTTTTTGATTGGGGCGCATTTTGGGGATCCTTCCTAGGGCTCTTTTTCTTAGCCGCTTTGTTTTCTAGTATCACCTTGTGCTGCTCTTGTTTCTCAAAAAATCAAGTGGTTGCATTTTTAGCCGCTGTCTTGCTTTGTTTTCTCCATTTCTATGGCTGGAGAGAAGCTTCACTTTACTTTTCTGACAATACGATTTACAGCTTTTTAAATGCCGTTGGAATTAGCTCCCATTACAATCAAATGAGTAAAGGAATTATTGATAGTAAAGATTTAATTTATTTTCTAGGGCAACTTTTTCTTTTTCTTTTTTTCGCCGTTAATCAACTTCATAAATTAAAGCGATAATGAATCAATCTACCACCTATAGAATTCTTTTCGTTTGTACAGTTGTAGTGCTCGTTCAAATCCTTGCTTCGTTCTATACTGTGCGCTGGGATCTAACCAGTGACCATCGCTACTCTTTGTCCAATCCCAGTAAAGAATTTATAAAATCCATAGACCAGCCCATTCGAATTGATGTTTTTTTAAATGGAAAACTCCCACAAGAATACCAGCGTTTGCGTTCAGAAACTGAGGTAATATTGCAAAGTATAACCGCTCAAAACGATCGTTTTTACTATGAATTTATCGATCCCTTCAAAGGCTCCGACGATGTCGAGCAACTTCTTGAAGAAATGAATCAATACGGTCTTTTTCCTGAGCTTGTCGTAGAACGAGAAAATCAGGCTGTTGAGCAATCCTATGTTTTCCCTTGGATGTTATTGAATTATGGTGATCGAACCGTTCGTGTCTCCTTGCTTCAAAAGAATTTAGGCGATAGTCCCGAACAACGTATACTTCAATCCATACAGCAACTAGAATACGCAATCCTGGATGGCATTTATAAAATCCTTTTAGAAGAAAAAAAGAAAATTGCCGTACTGAGTTCCCACGAAACCTCAAAAGATATTTTAGTTACCAATTTCCTGCAAGATCTACTGCCCTATTATAATTTAGCGGCTTTTGACCTTGAAGCATTTCCGGAAACTCCTGAGAAAACATTAGAGAACCTAAATCGTTTTGATTTGCTACTGGTTTCGAATCCCAAAAAGGTATTTTCAAATACAGATAAATTCATTCTTGATCAATACACACAACAAGGTGGTAATAGTATGTATTTAATTGATCCTGTACATGTGCAAAAGGATAGCTTATATGCATTATCAGGAACAACGGTTAGTTATGGCAAAGCACTCGAATTGGATGATTTATTTTTTAAGTTTGGGGTTCGTTTGCGACAAGAACTTGTAAAAGACCTCTACAGTGCTCCAATAGTACTTGCACAAGGGCAACAGAATGCTTCGCAATATTTACCTTACCCATGGCCTTATAATCCGCTTGCAGCTCCTAATCAAGATCACCCTATAGGTTCGGCTGTTGGTTCGGTACATTTTCAATTTGCAAGCCCCATCGATACGCTCAAGAATAAAGTGAAAAAAACAGTGTTGATTCAGTCTTCCTCCCTTTCCAAAATCGAAGGAATCCCCTCTCTTATTAACTTGTCTAGCGCAACAGAGCCGATCAAACCCTCGCTTTTCACAGACAGCAAGCAAACCCTAGGTGTTTTACTTGAAGGGCGTTTCAATTCGCTATACACCAATCGAATTCAGCCTTTTGAATGGAAGTCCAAAGAAATTCAGCCGGCGCGTATGGCTATTTTCTCGGATGGAAACCTACTTGAAAATCAAATCGATAAAGGGCAACCGTTAGAATTAGGCTATGATAAGTGGACCAATAATTTTTATAGTAATAAGCAGTTCTTAAAAAATACAATTCATTATCTTATTGAAGACAATAGGTTTCTTAGCCTCCGTGCTAAAGAAATTAAAATCGCATTATTGGATACTGCTAAAACAGAATCAGAATTGATCTACTGGCGCTATTTTGGCTTATTTGCACCTTTATTAATCCTCCTTATTCTCGGACTAATTTTTAATGGCTACCGACTCAAAAGTTATCGCCAATAAGTGTTGATAAGTTTCTTTCGCTTTTAAAAGCATTTAAAATATCTTTGAATAAAACAGAGCCCATTTATGAAATTCATTGTATCGAGTAATCAACTACTCAAACAACTGCAAACCCTTGGTGGAGTTATCAATAACTCAAACACCCTTCCCATACTAGATAACTTTTTGTTTGAGCTTCAAACAGATCGTCTAACACTTACGGCTTCTGACCTAGAGACCAGTATGTCATCTAGTATTTCGGTTGAGTCCGATACAAGCGGAACCATAGCACTACCTGCACGTTTGTTGTTGGATACACTAAAAACATTCCCAGAACAACCACTCACCTTCATGGTTTTGGAAAATAATACAGTTGAAATTAGCGCAAACAATGGGAAATATGCTTTGGCTTATGTTCCAGGAGATGAATTTCCGAAAGCGGTCCATATTAAAGATCCCAGTAAAACAGTCCTGATGGCCGATATTTTAGCAACTGCGATCAATGCGACTTTATTTGCATCTGGAAACGACGATTTAAGACCCGTAATGAGTGGTGTGTTTTTCCAGTTTTCAACGGAAGCACTAACCTTTGTCGCAACCGATGCACATAAATTAGTGAAGTACACCCGAACGGATCTACAAGCCGATAGTACTGCCGAATTCATCATGCCAAAAAAAGCACTTCAAATTCTTAAGGGAATTTTACAAGGAAGTGAAGAGGATATTACTATTGAGTATAACGATACCAACGCACAATTTACATTTGGGAGCACCACCTTAAGTTGTCGTTTGATTGAAGGAAAATACCCTAATTATGAAGCGGTAATTCCCAAGGAAAATCCGAATGTAATGACCATCGCACGAGAGCCTTTTTTAAACTCGCTGCGCCGTGTTAGTATTTTTTCCAATAAAACAACACATCAAATTCGGTTAAAAATTGCGGGCGCAGAATTGAATATTTCTGCTGAAGACTTTGATTTTAGTAACAAAGCTGAAGAACGCTTAAACTGTCAATATCAAGGAGATGATTTACAAATCGGATTCAATTCAAGATTCATTATTGAAATGCTAAATAACCTTACGGTTGATGAAGTTTCTTTAGCTATGTCCTTGCCCAACAGAGCTGGGATCATTACTCCTATCGATGGAACTGATGAAGGAGAATTGATTACCATGTTGGTTATGCCGGTCATGTTGAACGACTAAGCTTTACAGTCATAAAAACTAAAAAACGCCTAAAGTAGTACTTTAGGCGTTTTTTTATACTTAATGTTTTTGAATACTAAGCTATGATGCTACAATCCCAGATGACATGTGTTTGTAGATACCCGCCTCAAGGCGCTCCCGTATGGCAGTAAAGGCATCTAAGGTTAGGGATACATCTTCAAACGTATGAGTTGCAGTTGGAATTAAGCGGAGTAGGATGATTCCTCTGGGTATAACGGGGTAAACAACGATAGAACAAAATACACTGTGATTTTCTCTTAGATCTTTTACTAAAACCATGGCTTCTGGAATACTCCCTTTGAGGTATACGGGCGTTACACAGCTTTGCGTAGTTCCAATATCAAAACCTCGCTCTTTCAGTCCAAATTGTAATGCATTCACATTCTCCCAGAGCTTAGCTTTTAATTCGGGTCGTGTTCGCAATAAGTCCAAACGCTTTAGAGCCCCTACTACTAAGACCGATTGTAGGGATTTTGCAAACATTTGAGAACGCATATTGTACTTCATAAAATCAATAACACCTTTCTCAGCTGCAATGAATGCGCCAGTTGATGCCATCGATTTTGCAAAGGTTGCAAAATACACATCAATTGCATCTTGAATGCCCTGCTCCTCTCCTGCTCCTGCTCCAGTAGACCCCAGGGTACCAAAACCATGGGCATCGTCTACTAAAAAACGGAATTTATATTTCGATTTAAGGGCTGCAATTTCTTTTAAACGACCTTGTTCACCACGCATTCCAAAAACACCCTCAGAGATCACCAAAATCCCACCTCCTGTTTTTTCTGCCATGATGGTAGCACGCTCTAAATTCTTCTCTAAGCTAACAATGTCATTGTGCTTGTAGGTATAGCGTTTTCCTGGATGCAAGCGAACTCCGTCAATAATACATGCATGGGTATCAACATCATAAACAATGATGTCGTTTTTTGAAACAAGAGTATCAATGGTTGATAAGATACCTTGGTATCCAAAATTAAGCACGTAAGCAGCTTCTTTATTGACAAAGGCTGCGAGTTCCTCTTCTAATTGCTCATGCAAGTCGGTATGTCCCGACATCATTCTGGCACCCATTGGATGAGCAGAACCGAATTGTTTTGCGGCATTAGTATCGGCTTCTCTAACTTCAGGGTGATTTGCTAAGCCCAGATAATCGTTAACACTCCACGTAATCACTTCTTTTCCTTGGAATTTCATTCTATTGGAAATTGGTCCTTCCAATTTTGGGAAAACAAAATAGCCTTCTGCTACAGATGCCCACTTGCCAAGGGGACCTTTATCATCTAATATTCTATCGAATAAATCGTTTGTCATTATGCTTTTTTATAGAGGTAGTTACTGGATGTATTCTACTTTTTGTGGATCTTGAACATGATCGCTGTCAAAGAATCCTTGATCACGCATCCATTGATCATTGTATATTTTACTCATGTATCGAGAACCATGATCTGGGAATATGGCTACTACCTTACTGTGACTGTCAAACATAGACTGTTGATGTAACTGTTTAATTGCCTGAACTGCCGCACCAGAGGTATATCCTACAAAGATACCTTCTTTAAGAGAAATTTCTCTAGCAGTATGGGCACTTTCTTCATCAGTAACTTTTTCAAAATGGTCAATAACATCAAAATCTGTAGCAGTTGGAATCATATTTTTCCCTAAACCCTCAATTCGGTAGGGATAAATTTCATTTACATCCAACTCATTCGTTTCATGGTATTTCTTTAAAACGGAACCATAAGCATCTACTCCAATTATTTTAATATTTGGATTTTGTTCTTTTAAAAAACGCCCACAACCAGAAATTGTCCCACCAGTGCCACTACAAGCTACTAAGTGGGTTATTGCTCCATTGGTTTGCTTCCAAATTTCTGGGCCAGTAGTTTGGTAATGAGCTTGGGTATTCAAATCATTAAAATACTGATTGATGTAGACCGATTTTGCAGTCTCTTCATTAATGCGTTTGGCTACTTGATAGTATGAACGAGGATCATCTGCTTTTACATTAGCGGGACAGACATATACCTTTGCGCCCATAGCACGCAGCATATTGATCTTGTCTTTTGATGATTTTGAGCTCACTGCCAAAATACATTCGTATCCTTTGATTAGAGAAACCATGGCTAGACTGAAGCCGGTGTTACCTGAAGTAGTTTCAATGATGACACTGTCTTTTTGCAATAAACCAGTTCGTTCTGCTTCTTCAATAATGAAGAGTGCAATTCTATCTTTGTTAGAATGACCAGGATTGGCAGCCTCCCATTTGGCGTAATAGGAACCTTCGAAACCTTGTACAACTTTATCAATTTGTACCAGAGGAGTATTACCTATTAGGTTGAGGATATTTTTGGAGGCTTGAATGTTATTTTTCATACAATGGGTTTGAATAAAAACATCCAAATTTAATGAAAAAATATCACTTTATCTGTTTTTCCAACTCAAGTAAAAACGCAAATTTTTTAGCTGTTTCCTGTAACGCATCAAAACGCCCAGAAGAACCACCATGACCTGCTTTCATGTTTGTATCCAAATACAGTTGATTGCTGTCTGTTTTCAATTTGCGTAAGCGGGCTACCCATTTCGCAGGCTCCCAATACTGAACTTGAGAATCGTGTAAGCCTGTAGTAACTAAAATATTGGGATAGGCTTGTACTTTTACATTGTCATAAGGCGAATAAGACTTGATGTAATCATAATAGTCTTTATCACTCGGATTTCCCCATTCATCATATTCTGATGTAGTAAGCGGAATGGTGTCATCGAGCATGGTTGTTACCACATCTACAAAGGGTACTGCAGAAATCACTCCCTTATACAATTCTGGCGCATCATTTAGTATAACACCCATCAGCAATCCACCAGCTGATCCACCATAGGCATACAAATGATCTGCCGATGTCATGGAGGCTCCAATCAAAAACTTAGAGCAACTGATGAAATCTGAAAATGTATTTTTCTTCTTGAATAATTTCCCGTCTTCATACCAATTCCGTCCCATATATTCTCCCCCTCGAACATGTGCAATGGCAAATGCAAAACCTCGATCCAACAAACTTAAACGAGTAGTAGAAAAGTTAGGGTCGATAGTCGATCCGTACGACCCGTAGGCATACAATAAAATGGGTGTATCTGCATTCAATTCTGTGTCCTTGTGATGCACCATCGAAATGGGAATTTTCACACCATCTTCAGCTGTAGCCCATAAACGCACAGATGTATAGTTGCTTTTGTCAAATGTTCCTAAAACTTGTTGTTGTTTCAATACTTTCTCTTCACCAGTTGCCATATCATACTCTAATGCAGATGAGGGTGAAGTCAATGAATTGAATGAATAACGTAGTTTTGTAGTGTTAAAATCAACATTAGTAGATGTATATAGGGTATAGGTTTCTCCGTCAATTGGAAGATAAAAGTCTTTCTTCCCATCCCAAGACTGTATTCTGATTTTTGAAAGCCCATTTTCTCGTTCCGTAAGCACCATATAGTCCTTAAACATTTCCAAATCTTCCAACAATACATCAGAACGGTGATCGATGTAATTTACCCAATTGGAACGCTCAGTTTTGGTAACGGGTGTTTGCATTATTTTATAATTGAATGCATCATCGGCATTGGTGAAAATATAAAAGTAATTTTCGAAATGGGATACACTATACTCTAATCCACGTTGTCTTTTTTGAATGAGTTTAAACTCACTTAATGGTGCATCCGCTTTGATGTATTGAAATTCAGTTGTAAGTGTACTGTAGGAAGAAATAAAAATATAATCCTCAGACTTCGAATCCATTACATATACGGAAAAGGTGTCGTCTTTTTCTTCGTAAACTAAAGTAGTTTCATTTGAAGCTGAATGGATATTGTGTCTGTAAATTGCCTCTGAACGCAGGGTAACGGGATTCTTTTGGGTATAAAACAAGGTTTCGTTATCCTTAGCCCATACACTTCCTCCTGTTGTGTTTTCAATTGAGGTATCGAGGTAGTTACCCGAAACTAAATCCTTTACCTTAACCGTATACTGTCTGCGCGAAACAGTATCCACTGCAAAAGCAGCTTTGGTATTATCAGGACTGATGCTAATTCCAACTAATCGGAAGTACTCATGCCCTTTTGCCATTTCATTACAATCGAATAAAATTTCTTCATCTGCATCAATAGAACCTTTTTTACGCGTGTGAATAGGATATTCCTTTCCTATTTCATAGCGACTGATATACCAGTATCCATTGTAGAAATAAGGCACCGAACTGTCATCTTCTTTGATTCTGGCTTTCATTTCCTCAAAAAGATCGGTTTGAAAGTCAACTGTATGTGCAGTTGATTTGGCATAAAAATCATTTTCCCGTTCCAAATAATCAATTACTTCGGGATTTTTACGCTCTTTCAACCAAAAATATTCATCCATTCGAATGTCGTTATGGATTTTATGCTGATGGGGTTTCTGATCTGCAGTTGGTGGCTTTAGGTCTTTCATGGGTGTCTTTTTCTTATTGGTATCACAAGATTGGGCGAAAATAACACCAAAAATCAGGATGAATGTGGTTCTGTTAAAAAATTTCGTAGGAAAATGCATGGGGTTAAAAGTTTAAATTCTGTAAGATATCGAGCATGTATTGATGTTGAGATTGGGTATAATCTCGGTGAGTAACCATTCGGAGTTTGCCTTGACCCATTGAAATGAATCGTATTTTATTTTCTTGCAGTTTATTCATAAAAGCTGCTTCTTTTGCAGTATCCAATAAGTTAAAAATAACAATATTGGTGTCAACATCCTCAACTTTTTTAATAAAGGGCAGTTGTTCTAAAACACTTTTTAATTCTTTAGCTTTCCGATGATCTTCGGATAGGGATTCCCATTGGTGGTCAATTGCATAAGAGGCAGCAGCAGCTAAAAAACCTGCTTGCCGCATTCCCCCACCAAATATCTTTCGTACACGGAGTGCTTGCTCCATGGCGGCTTTACTTCCAATTAATGCAGAGCCAACGGGTGCACCAAGACCTTTACTGAAACATACCGAGATGGTATCGAATAAGGCTCCATAGCTTTGGGCATCTTGACCAGAAGCGACTAATGCATTCCATAGGCGCGCCCCATCGAGGTGTAATCCTAAATGATGTTCATCGCAAACGGAACGAATTGCCTCAATTGTATTGAGATCATAAAAGGCACCTCCGCCTTTGTTTGTGGTGTTTTCTAAACACACTAATGTTGATAATGGCGAGTGATAAAAATCGGGAGGATTGATCTTTGATGCAACTTGCTCCGCAGTAATACGACCGCGCTCTCCTTCGATTAAAGCGCACGAAACACCGCTATTAAAACTGACGCCCCCGCCTTCATAATTAAAAACGTGTGCATAGTGGTCACAAATCAGTTGTTCGCCCGGTTGGGTGTGAATTTTAATTGCCGTTTGGTTCGCCATGGTTCCCGATGGAAAGAACAAGGCTGCTTCCTTTCCAAACAACTGAGCGACCTTTTCCTCAAGGGCATTTACTGCTGGATCTTCTTTAAATACATCATCGCCAACCTTTGCATTTTGCATAGCATCAAGCATGCCCGGCGATGGGAGGGTCACGGTATCACTGATTAAATTTACTTTCACGTGTAGAAAATATAGTTCGTATTCAATTTATTTTTACTAGTATTAAAGCGTAAACTGGCTGCAAAATGCATCTGTGCCAATCGGCGATCCATCAGGAAGCACCGGGGTCTCCTGAACTTCATAGGCCTCAGGATTATCTAAAAAGCGTTTGATTTTATTGATGTAATAAGCTCGGTGTGGCTCTAAAGCATTTTTCTTTAAACCGTTTTCAATTCTTTTTATAACACCAAAACTAATGGCTTTGACCGAGGCCGTGGTGTTGTTATTTGCATGAAGATCAAAAAGTACATTCAAATAGCTCTCCTTGAGCTGGGTTTGAATTGCCTGATGATAGGAATCACGATATTGCTTTTTAAAAATTGATTTTGTCAATTCATTTGCTAATTGATCAAATGATAGCTGACTGACGTCCAATGCTTTTTGTTGTATCAAACGCGATACCCGTTCTGGATTCAAAATCATTTGAAGAATTCCTTTTCCAAGGGACGCTGGAGCTCCAAGTACATCAAACACTCTTCCGGTTTGTGATCTAAAACTTTCACGTGTTGCCGAATAGCCAAAGGCTGTTGGTGGCAACTGCTTCAATAATGGCTTTGGAATAGCCAAAACTTCGGATGATAATGAATTGATCATAGCTGTCAATGCTTCTTTCTGAGTTTCGGCAGCTACGGTAGCAATTTCAAAAGGAATAGATCCTTTAACCCCATAAGAATAGTCGACACCACCGATCAGTTTAACAATGGCTTCCGCTTGATATCGGTGCAAGAAATACATGGGTACTAAACGATCATTCAAAACCGAATAAGGCTCCCCTACTCTGAGCTGATCCTCAGAAAAGTTTTGTAAAGCAAGGGAACGTACCTTGATCAGGTGATTGTATTCTTCAATTGCACTAGCCCCATTATCCCATAAATGGGCATAGGGATGTGAACCGCCGATGGGACGAGCATCTTGATCCGAAATAAAACGGTTTCCCTTAAGAATACTTTCTTCGAGAATGCTATTGAGTTCTTTAGTCTCATCTGTTCCTTCTGGAAACTCGCTATAAGAATAGCGAACGGATGTTTTATCCCAGGCACCCATACCGACAGCATATGCATTTTCATATGAAATTGCACCAGCCACTACCTCAAGTTTAGGATGGGGATAATCCATTACCGAGGCTCTTCCGTTGGTGCTTGCAGCAAAATTGTGAGCAAAACCAAGCGTATGCCCAATTTCGTGAGCCGAAAGTTGGCGGATACGAGCAATGGCAAGTTCAGACATCTTGGTTTCATCAGTATTTCCATTGGCATAAGGATCTTTAGTTAACCCTTGAGCAATCATAAAGTCTTGACGAATGCGTAAACTACCGAGACTCACATGACCTTTGAGAATTTCACCAGAACGTGGATCGACCACGCTTGCACCATAGCTCCACCCTCGTGTAGACCGATGCACCCATTGAATTACATTATAACGCACATCCAATGGGTCTGCGTCATCTGGAAGTATTTTTATTTGAAAAGCATCTATAAAACCAGCTGCTTTAAAGGCCTGGTTCCACCAACTCCCACCTTCTAGTAAGGCTGATCGGACAGGCTCAGGGGTTCCATTGTCTAAATAATAAACAATCGGTTCCTTTGCTTTACTTTGTGCTGCATTGGGGTCTGTTTTTTCTAATCGATGACGCAAGGCATATACTTTACGTGTAGAAGTCTCGACCGGGGTTGAATAATCGTAATACGAAAAAGGTATTGCCCCACTTCTAGGATCGAATTTTCTTGGTGTAAAAGGAATCTCCGGTAAGGCAACAAAAGAATGGTGTTGCTTTACACTTACACTATTAGAAGAAGGTGTTACCGAACGTATCCAACTCCCTGATGCTTCTCCAGCAAACGTTAAAAGCACGTCCAACTCAATATTCTTTGGAAAGGCTTTTGTTCGATCAAGGGATACTGCAGAGCGGGATTTATCTAGTTTATAATTGCCCTGTTTTGAGCGTTTCAAACGTTGAGAAACTCCATGTGTATCTTGCATTAAAAAGGGTGTGATCTCAATTAGATAGTGACTAGGTGAGGTTTCTACAATAGGGAAACCAAATAAAACCGATTCGGCAAATGCCTCCTTCACCGATTGTTTTTCTAAGGCATTATCTGTAGTTGCTCGGTATTTCAAATTGGGTTGAATCAGAAGTAATTTGCCCCCAGCTTTGCTGAAGTATACAACCCGTTCATCTCCCAGCTGTCCGCGATCCAAGCCAATATCGTTACTCCCAATTCCAGCACTGAGGCTGTTGATGTATAAAAATTCTGAATCGACTTGACTTTCTTTATCGACCTTTAAAAAAACGTTACCCGAATTTTCTTCGTAATAAAAGTCAAAAAAGCCTTGAAAAGCAAGAGCCTTTGACTGAAGCATATTCAGCTTTGTTTCTTGAACGCTAGGGTTCTTTTTCTTAGAACGCTGAGCATGTGCTGTTAAAGAGCATAGAATTAAGAAAACAGTGAGGTAATTGAATATAGATTTCATTGCAAATAGTTTTGAATCTAAGCTAAAAAAATAATGTTAATAAAAGGGAGATTTGAAGTTTAATTATACTTTTACATAAAACTACAATATGCTAACTACAGATCAACATAAAAGTATTTTGGATCGCCTTGGGGCACTAAGACGATATCTTTGACGTTGATGCAAAACAAATAGAAATACGCAACCAAGAAGAGGTAACACTTGACCCTGATTTTTGGAACAACCCTACAAAAGCCGAAGCCCATATGAAATCCCTTCGGACGCTTAAAAAGTGGGTAAGCGATTACGAAGCCTTAGAGCAGCAGAACGAAGACCTTGAAGTATTGCTTGATTTTTATAAATCGGATGATGTTTCAGAGGAAGAAGTTATGGCGCTGTACGATTCCATAATATCGCGCTTAGAAGATGTTGAGTTTCGCAACATGCTTTCCGATGAAGGAGACGCGCTGAGTGCAGTAATCCAAGTGACAGCTGGTGCTGGAGGGACAGAAAGCTGTGATTGGGCCGAAATGCTGATGCGCATGTATTTGATGTGGGCAGAAAAGCAAGGATATAAGATCAAAGAATTGAATCACCAAGCCGGGGATGTAGCAGGAATAAAAACGGTTACTCTAGAAATTGAAGGCGATTTTGCCTTTGGTTGGCTGAAAGGTGAAAATGGTGTCCATCGTTTGGTGCGCATCTCCCCTTTTGACAGCAATGCAAAACGCCATACCTCATTTGCCTCCGTTTACGTTTATCCATTGGTAGATGAAAGCATTGAAATTCAAATCAATCCAGCTCATATCTCTTGGGAAACCATGCGTTCGAGTGGAGCAGGAGGTCAAAATGTAAATAAGGTTGAAACTGCAGTTCGCTTGCGACATGAACCTTCAGGAATTGTAATAGAAAATTCTGAAACGCGCTCGCAATTGGACAATAAAACCAAGGCAATGCAATTGTTGAAGTCACAGTTGTATGAATTAGAATTACAAAAGAAACTCGCTGCCCGTAAAGAAATTGAAGCCTCTAAAAAGAAAATTGAATGGGGATCACAAATTCGAAATTACGTATTACACCCCTATAAACTAGCAAAAGATGTACGAACACAGTTCGAAACAGGCAATGTGGATGCTGTGCTCAATGGTGCAATTGACCCCTTTCTGAAAGCCTATTTGATGATGATGGGACAAAATGAGTCTGAATAATAGAATGCTTAATTAAAAATCAAAACCCTATGGAAAGCAATGCAAACATTAAGAATATAATTTTTGACCTCGGTGGTGTCCTTGTTGACTGGAATCCTGATAAAGTATACAAGCATGTTTTTAAAAATGATCCAGATAAAATGGCACATTTTTTCAATAAAGTATGCACTCAGGACTGGAACGAAAATCAAGATGCTGGCTATCCTATGGCAAAGGCTACCGAAGAACGCATCGCTTTATTTCCAGAATACGAAGAGGAAATCAGAATGTTTTACGGACGATGGGATGAAATGTTGGGAGATCAAATTCAAGGGACTGTAGACATTTTAAAACAATGCACCGACAATCCAAACTACAAGGTAGTTGCTCTCACTAATTGGAGCCATGAAACCTTTCCAAAAGCCATTGCAAAATTTGAGTTTTTACAATGGTTTGAAGGAATCTTAGTTTCTGGAGAAGAAAAAACCAGAAAACCGTTTGCTGTAATCTATGAATTGACCCTCAGTCGTTTTGATCTTAAAGCCGAAGAATCTCTGTTTATTGATGATAATTTACGCAATATAGAAGCTGCGCGTGCCTTAGGAATTCACTCCATTCAATTTCATAGCCCCGAACAATTAGCTAACGATCTAGTTGCCTACATAACGCTATAAAGAAGATAATCGATGAAACTTACAATTTACCACAATACACGGTGCAGAAAATCGAGAGAAGCATTGGAGCTTCTAGAGTCAAAGGGATTAAAACCTGAGATTGTTGAATATTTAAAAAACCCACTCAGTGAAAAACAAATTGAAGAGTTAATTCTACTCCTAAAATTGGATCCAATGCAATTGGTTCGGGTAAATGAAGCCCTGTGGAAAGAGCAGTACAAAGGGAAAAACTTCTCAAAGTCAGAAATTATCGCACTCTTAACCAAACATCCGAAATTAATAGAAAGGCCAATCATATCCAGTAGTACAAATGCTGTGATCGGTAGGCCCATCGACCAATTGATTCATTTTTTAGAATCCCATTAAACCTTATCTACTTGACATAGTCAAATCAATAAAAAAATTAATGAAACTATATTTTCTTCCCTCTAGACTCGCCTTGTTGAGTTTATTTTTCCTTACAATCAACCTAACCTTCGCCCAACGTCCTCAAAATTTTAAAAAACTGCTCCTTACTGGAAAAGTAGTTGATGTTGAAACCCTAGAACCCCTCGAGTACGCAACCATTACTTTGAGAAATGATCGTCGCCCTGAGATGCTACAAGGGGGAATTACCAAAGCAGACGGTACTTTCTCTTTTGAAGTATTCCCTGGGAAATATAACATCAGTACAGAATATATTTCCTTTAAAACCGTAACCCAAGAAGGTGTTGTAATTCGTTCCAATAAAGACTTGGGTACAATCAATTTAGAAATTGAAGCTTCTGCCCTCGAAGGTGTTGAATTGGTTGGTGAACGAACTACAGTAGAAATTCGTTTAGACAAACGTATTTATAATGTGGGGAAAGACATTACCGTTCGCGGGGGAAGTGTTTCAGATGTTTTAGATAACGTGCCTTCGGTTTCTGTAGATGTAGAAGGTATTGTTTCTTTACGTGGAAATGATAACGTCCGTATTTTGATTAATGGAAAACCATCGGGTCTTGTTGGTTTATCGGGCCCAGAAGGTTTACGTCAAATTCCTGCTGAGTCGATCGAAAAAGTCGAGGTTGTTACCTCCCCCTCTGCACGATACGATGCAGCAGGAACTGCAGGTATCTTGAATATTATTTTAAAGAAAAACGAATTAGACGGTTTCAACGGATCAATCATTTTAAACAGTGGGATTCCAAAAAACTTTAGAGGAAGTGCTTCATTAAACTGGAGAAGCGAAAAAGTAAACATCTTTACTACAACTACGGTTGGAGATTCCGAATCTGAAGGAGGTGGGCTTTTTAATAGTGAATATTTTAATGTAACCGATCCTAGTAATTTTTCTAATGAACGTCGTAACTACGATCGCGGTCGAAAAAGCTTTTTCACCAATCTCGGTTTAGAATATATTCTCGATGATAAAACATCTCTAACGGTTACTGGCTTTTATAGAAAAAGCGACAACAACAGTTTAGTGTCAACCTATATCGAGTCGATCAACGCTACTGGAACGTTCAATTCTGAGCGTTTTGAAAATGAAGTGGAATTGGATGAAACTAGACAATTTACTGCCAATTACACTAAAAAATTCGATGATGAAGGACATGAATTGGTAGCTGAATTTCAATACGAAACCAGTACTGAAGACGAAGATTCTGATATCACAAGCGCAATTCCAGAAGAAGTTTTCACTGCAGAATCTCAAAAAAGAATTTTATACCAAGTGGATTATGTTTGGCCAATTGATGAGAACACCCAGTTTGAGGTTGGATACCGCGGAAACTTCAAAACACAGGTGAACGATTATAATGTAGCTATTCAAGAGAATAATGTATTTGTAAGAAACACCGATCTTTCAAACATCTTGGCTTACACAGAAAATGTAAATGCTGCCTATACTCAGTTTGGAAAGAAAATTGACAAGTTTTCATATTTATTAGGGCTTCGAATGGAGCATTCGAACATCATCATAGACCAACGAACTACCAATGATAAAGTAGAGAAGAATTATGCTGACTGGTTCCCAACGGTCAACCTTTCCTATGAGATGAATGAGAAAGAAAATGTAACCCTTGGATTCAGCAGAAGAATAAGACGTCCAAGAGCATGGTCCTTAAATCCCTTCCCATCGCGTTCGAGTATTACCTTCTTTAGACAAGGAAATCCTGATCTTGACCCATCCTACTCCAATACGTTTGATTTGGGCTACCTGAAACGTTGGGAGAAATTTACATTCAATGGATCTGTATATTTCCAAAAGTCGACCCAAAACATCGAACGCATTACAGAAGAAACAGGGGATTTGATTGAAGTCACCGCAAATGGAAGTACAACATTAGTACCTGCTTTGCGCTCTATTTCTGTCAATCTATCGGAAAACAATCGTATTGGTACTGAATTTACGCTTACCTATACGCCCTCGCGAAAAGTTCGGCTAAGCGGAAATTTCAATATTTTCAACTCCCAAACTATTGGAGATTATGCTGGTAATAATTTTGATGCAGAAATCGTAAGTTGGTTCAGTAGAATCAACGCAAGTGTAAAACTTCCTGGCGGCTTCGATACCCAATTACGGGCGTTCTACTTTGGCCCAAGAGCCAACGCACAAACGACATCAAAAGGAGTGTTTTCACTCTCGGGGGCAATCAACAAAACCATTTTAAAGAAAAAAGGAACCCTTTCATTGCGTGCTAGTGATCTTTTGAATTCTAGAAGAAGAAAAAGCACTACTTCCAGTGAAAACTTTTCAACCTACACCGAATTTCAGTGGAGAATCCCAACTTATGTTTTGACTTTAACTTATAAAATAAACGAAAGTAAAGCCAGTAAACGCAGACGCTCGGCAACTAACAGAGGCGGTGAGGGTGGAGAAGGTTTTGACTTTTAAATAAAAGGATTTAGTCCATAAAAAAACCTCACAATTTAGAATTGTGAGGTTTTTTAGTATGATAGAAACCGAAGAACGGCTAAAAATAGTAAGTAAACTATATTTATTCTTGAAGCTCTGCCTTCTTGGCTTCTTTACGTTCTTTGAACCACTCCAAAAACGAGCCAACTAGCCAGTAAGGAATCACGAAGGTTAGTAAAAAAATCATCAACCAAAACCCAATGGATAAGATGGTTAAAAAAGATAAAAAACCTAAATATTGATCGAATTCGAACATTGTTGTAAAATTTTAAACAAAATTAAGTTTTTTATAATTCTAATCCCAGTTATCTTTTTATTTTTTTGACCTAAGAGTATAAATTCAACCTGCGCTTATCTATTTTCAATCCGAGATCTCATCAGCTTGCTCTAAAATAAAAATTAAGTATTTTTGCAGAGAACAATTTAAAGCAAACAAATAATGAAATACCGCATAGAAAAAGACACCTTAGGAGATGTACAGGTACCCGCAGACGTTTATTGGGGCGCTCAAACAGAACGCTCACGATCCAATTTCAAAATTGGTCCTTCAGCTTCTATGCCGATTGAAATTGTTCAAGGTTTTGCTTACTTAAAAAAATCAGCTGCCTACACCAACCATGAGTTGGGTGTTTTGGATCTAAATAAACGTGATTTAATCGCACAAGTATGTGATGAAATTTTAGAAGGGAAACTGGACGATCAGTTTCCTTTGGTGATTTGGCAAACAGGATCGGGAACACAGAGCAACATGAACGTCAATGAAGTGATTGCCAATCGTGCTCATGTACTTGCTGGCAACACACTAGGCACGGGTGATAAAACCCTAGCCCCTAACGATGATGTAAATAAATCACAATCGTCTAATGATACGTTCCCTACGGGAATGCACATTGCAGCCTATAAAAAAATTATTGATAATACGATTCCGGGCATTACCCAACTCCGAAATGCACTCGATGCAAAAGCAAAGGCTTTTAAATCTGTAGTTAAAATTGGGCGTACTCATTTGATGGATGCCACTCCCCTCACCCTAGGTCAAGAATTTTCGGGCTATGTTTCTCAATTGGATCATGGATTGGCTGCCTTAAATTTCACTTTAAAGCATTTGTCAGAAGTGGCGCTTGGAGGTACTGCAGTAGGAACTGGAATAAACACGCCTAAGGGCTATTCTGAACTCGTAGCAAAGTACATTGCAGCGTTTACTGAACTCCCCTTTATAACGGCTCATAATAAGTTTGAAGCACTTGCAGCTCATGATGCAATTGTTGAAACCCACGGAGCCCTTAAACAAATCGCTGTATCGCTAAACAAAATAGCCAATGACATTCGAATGCTGTCTTCTGGCCCGCGTTCAGGAATTGGAGAAATCATAATTCCAGCTAACGAGCCGGGAAGCTCAATCATGCCCGGAAAAGTAAACCCAACCCAATGCGAAGCAATCACGATGGTATGTGCACAGGTTATGGGGAACGATGTAACCATAAGCGTTGCGGGAACTCAAGGACATTATGAATTGAATGTATTCAAACCTGTAATGGCTGCCAACATCATACAGTCGGCTCAATTGATCGGTGATGCCTGTGTAAGTTTTACCGTGAATTGTGTTGATGGTATTGAACCCAATCACAAAAGAATAGATGAATTGGTAAACAATTCGCTAATGCTTGTAACGGCTTTAAATACCAAAATTGGATATTACAAAGCTGCTGAGATCGCAAATAAAGCCCATGAAGAAGGAACAACACTAAAAGCATCTGCTCTATCGCTGGGCTATGTGACTTCCGAAGAATTTGACGCTTGGGTAAAACCTGAAGATATGACAGGCGATCACTAGACCTATGGAAATAATTCCCTTTGAATCGCGCTATACTCAAGATTTTAAACGGCTTAATGAAGCTTGGCTGGAGCATTATTTTGTGGTTGAGCCCTATGACTCTGAATTACTCGGTCGCTGTGAAGAAAGAATTATAAAACCCGGTGGCTTTATTTTTTTCGTTCGTATTGATGAGCAAATAGTGGGGACAGCCGCATTCATTTATAAATCATCGGGAATATATGAATTAGGTAAAATGGCTGTAGATCCTGCTTTTCAAGGACATAAGCTTGGTCAACAATTGATGCAGTATTTGCTTGATTTTGCAAAACAACAGCAGTGGTCGAAACTTATCCTCTATTCCAATACTGTACTCGAAAATGCAATTTATATTTATCAAAAAGTAGGCTTTAAAATAATTCCATTAGAAAAAAACCTGCCCTACAATCGTTCGAATATAAAAATGGAGTTGAACCTATAAAACCACTGAATACAGCCGCTTAGCTGTTTATAAAAACAAAGCTTTCATCGTAATAATCAGCCTTTATCGTTTTATCCTGTTTTAAAGTTCCAGCTAAAAGTGCTTTAGATAGTGGATTGAGAATAAATTGTTGCAAAACTCTTTTAACGGGTCTTCCACCGTATTGAGGATCAAATCCCAATACAGCTAAACGTTCAACAGCTTCTTTAGTTGCCTCAAGAGTAATCTCCTGCTTTTTCAAACGTTTTGCAATTTGTTCTATTTGCAAACGAACAATCTTTTGAATTTCATTTTGAGTCAAAGGAGAAAACAACACAATGTCATCAATTCTATTTAAAAATTCTGGTCGAACTTGTTTGCGCAGCAAATCCATCACTTCTTCTTTGGCAACTGCTTCTGCATCTTCAAATTTTAAATTTTTCTCAAATGCAGCTTGTATTTCACTGCTCCCCATATTACTCGTCATGATGATGATGCTGTTTTTGAAATCTGCTAAGCGCCCTTTGTTGTCTGTTAGTCGTCCTTCATCCAAAACTTGAAGAAGTATATTAAAGGTGTCGGGATGTGCTTTTTCAATTTCATCTAACAGGATAACGGAATAAAGTTTACGGCGAACCGCTTCGGTCAATTGTCCCCCTTCTTCATACCCTACATAACCGGGAGGAGCTCAGACTAAGCGACTCACTGCATGGCGTTCTTGATATTCACTCATATCGATACGGGTGATGTTACTCTCATCATCAAAAAGCACTTCTGCCAAAGCCTTTGCCAATTGGGTTTTCCCAACCCCTGTCATACCCAAGAAGAGAAAACTCCCGACGGGTCTATTGTGATCTTTTAAGCCTGCACGACTTCTTCGAATAGCGTCACTAACAGCTGCTACAGCTTTCTCTTGTCCAATCAATCGATGGTGGATGTGGTCTTCTAAATGCAGTAACTTTTCCTTTTCGGTTTGTACCATTTTACTTACTGGGATTCCAGTCCATTTGGCTACAATTTCAGCAATATCTTCATAGGTAACCTCTTCTTTTATTAACGGATCACCTTCTCGCTCGGCTCGATCGGCTTGTGATTTTAAGTTCTCAATAGCTACTTTTGATTGTTGCACAGACTCTATTACTTCTTTCTCCTGACTCCACTGGGTAAAGATTGTATTTCGAGCTTCCCGTAATTCGCTCAATTCTCCGTTGAGTTGTTTGATTTTTCCTTCATCCTGTTCGCGTTTAATAGCAACTAACTCGATTTCAATTTGTCTTATTTTTCGATCAAGATTATCTAGTTCTTCTGGTTTTGAATTTATTTCCATACGAAGTTTGGAAGCAGCTTCATCCATCAAATCAATCGCTTTGACTGGTAAGAAGCGGTTGGTTATGTAACGATCTGAAAGCGATATAGCCCCAATAATCGCCTCATTTTTTATACGCACCTTATGATGTGTTTCGTACTTCTCTTTAATGCCTCGCAAAATGGATATTGCACTCTCAATATCGGGTTCATCCACCAAAACTTTTTGAAAACGACGCTCCAAAGCTTTATCTTTTTCAAAGTATTTCTGATATTCATCAAGAGTTGTGGCTCCAATAGCTCGTAATTCTCCTCGTGCTAAAGCAGGTTTCAGAATATTTGCAGCATCCATAGCGCCCGCTCCTCCTCCAGCTCCCACCAGCGTATGGATTTCAGCAATAAACAAAACCAAATCTCCATCACTATTGACAACTTCCTTGATAACAGATTTTAAGCGTTCCTCAAATTCCCCTTTATATTTTGCTCCTGCAATCAAAGCACCCATATCCAGAGCAAAAATCTTTTTACCCTTTAAGTTTTCGGGAACATCACCATCAATAATTCGATGCGCTAAACCCTCTGCAATTGCCGTTTTTCCTGTTCCGGGTTCTCCAACCAAAATGAGGTTATTCTTTGTGCGTCGACTTAAAATCTGCAACAAACGGCGAATTTCTTCATCCCTTCCAATTACAGGATCAAGCATCCCACTTTTCGCAAGTTCATTTAAGTTTTTAGCATATTTATTCAATGCATTATACGATTCTTCAGCGGTAGAAGAAATGACATTTTCTCCTTTTCGAAGTTCTTGTATTATTCCTTTTAAATTTTTCTTGGTAATTCCTTGATCTTTTAGCATGCGCCCCACAGAGCTATCCGACTCAAATAGAGCCATAAACAGATGTTCGGTTGCAACAAATTCGTCTTGTTGATCTTTGGCGATTTTAAGCGCATTCATGAGTGTTTGCGAAGCTTTTTTAGAGATCATTTGTTCTCCGCCTTTTACCTTTGAGAAGCTTTTTAAAACCTTTGTATTAAGCTGTTTGATTAAAGACTCATCTACCTGTAATTTTTTAAAAATATAAGGCAAAACATTGGTATAAACTTCAAGCATACCCTTAAAAAGATGCTCGTTTTCAATGTGTTGATGTTCGTTTTCAAAAGCATATTGTTGAGCTGCTTGAACAGATTCTTGTGATTTTAAAGTGAAATTATTAAAATTCATAGCTTTTTTATTTATCCCATTCATAAGTTATTCCATTATGATTCAGGTGACTAGTTGTCTGTTTTTAGGTCAATTTGACATATAAATTATTTTTATCCTTTCAAAAGCCATAGTTTTGACTTGCCCGATTCAAGAGAGCGCGCTCATTATTTCGAAATCATGAACATTAAAAAACAACCCATACTACTATTTGTTTTGCTACTAATTTGTAGTATGTCATTGCAAGCACAAACAAAAAAAACACTCCCAAAATCAACTTTAATAATTCCACCAAAACAGGTCATACGCATCGACTATCCCTATATGAAGGGGTTTACGGTGAAATTATGGAACAAGTCTAAGTTTGACCTTGGTGTGTCAGCTCGTGCACATCAAACAGATTCTCTTAGTAAAGGTTTTGGGTTGAACAAAGGTTCTTTTGCAACCATACAAGTTGCAGACAAACACTATTTACAGTTAGAAAATCGTTTTATTGCCCCTCTCAAAGTAGAATATACCCTCTTTAAAACAGGCCCAGGAAAGAAAAAGAAAACAGTTGTAGATCGAAGTGTGGGATTCTATTTAGTCAACACCACGGCACAAACCCTCCCTATTTTAATTCCCGGAATTATGAACCCGAGATTGACTCCTTTTTCTCAAAGCGGAGTAGAATTGCCTTGGGGTCAAAAGATATTTCTAAAAACACCTGGTAAAGATTTACTGCTGCTTACGGTTACAGACACTATTCGCAAAGGAGCTCGAATCGATGTAGCCGATTTGATTGATGCAGCATTGAATCAGTAAATTGACTTAAAAATAAGACCTCTAGTAACGGCTTACTTTTAGTTGTTTCTTGGTGTAAGCAATTCTTCTCGACGCTTTTCTCATTATAATATTTACTAAATCATCGGGAGTACTCCCAAGAGTGCCTCGCACTTTTTTATGATAATTAATTAACAACTGTCTATCAGAGCCATTGTAAATAAACATATTAACTATGGCAGTATTTGTAGTTCCCCAAAAACCAATTAACAGACCTAAAGCAACTGAGGCTCCTTCAGACATGGGTTTATTAGTGTTTAAATCTCCCATAATAATAGCATCTACGTCAGAATCTCTGCTAATTCTATAGGAGAATATGTACTTAATTGATCAAATGAAATGGATTGTTTAGATAAAATTGAATTTGTTAGGGATATGTCCTGAATATTGATTGCTAAAGTTCCCCTTCCTTTTCGTTTTAAAAACCATGAATACATGGATCTTTGGATTGAATATCCTTCAGACTCTTCAAGTTTTTCAATATCAGATTTCGAAAGTTCTTTCATTTGTTTTGGTCTTAGCTTAACTGAAGCGCTAAAAGGTAAAATTGCAATTACTTTATGGTCTGCTGCAATTTGGTCAAATTGAGGGTTTTCATATAGGCTTGTTTGTCCATGACTAAGAAAAGAAATAATTAAGGTTACGATTAGGCAGAGTAGATTTTTCATATGAATGAGGTTAAGTTATTATTAGTTCTAAAGGTAAAAGCGGTGGCGGATATTCTAAGATGAAAGCAGGTGCTTTCTAGGCATGCGAATGCAAAGAAATTATATTGCCTTCCGTATCTTCAAAAACTGCCATATAGCCAATCCTCTGGGGTTATCTGTGTTTTCTTTTGAACGACCTTCCCTCCTGCAGCTTCAACCCGATTGAGGATAATGTTGAGGTCGGGGTCTCCATTGAGGTAAACTTTGACTCCGTCTGCATGGGGTCGGTAGTCTTTTCCAGAAACAATAGCGCCCGAAATGCCACCTTGTTCTGGATCGGAAGGTAGGATACCCATTTTCTCGGGTCCCAATTCCATTACTTTCATTTCGTAGGCATAAAGGGTTGAATAAAATGTTTTTGCGCGCTTAAAATCGTGTACTGGGATTTCAAACCAGTTGATTGCGTGTATTGGGTGTTCCATGATATAATACGATTTGAGTTATCCCAAATATAAAATAAAAAACAAAACCCTCAAATTGAGGGTTTTATAAAGTGGTCAAAATAGGTTTATTTTATTTAGTCTCGTGTCAATTTACGGTACTGGATTCGCTTGGGCATAAGGTCTTTTCCTAAGCGTTTTTTCTTATTTTCTTCATAATCGGAATAGGAACCTTCATAGAAGTATACCTGTGAATCGCCTTCAAAAGCAAGTATGTGTGTGCAAATACGGTCCAAAAACCAGCGATCGTGAGAAATAACAACTGCACAACCAGCGAAGTTTTCCAAGCCTTCTTCAAGGGCACGTAAGGTGTTTACGTCCAAATCATTAGTCGGCTCGTCTAAAAGCAATACATTCCCTTCTTCTTTGAGCGTCATTGCCAAATGCAGTCGGTTACGTTCCCCACCAGAAAGAGTCGAAACTTTTTTATTCTGATCGCTTCCACTAAAATTAAAACGACTTAAAAATGCTCTGGAATTGATTTGTTTTCCACCCAGCATAATGAGCTCTTGTTCATCACTAAAATTAGACCATATCGATTTTTCTAAATCAATATTGGAATGCGATTGATCTACATAGGCAAGTTTTACAGTTTCACCAACCGAAAAATTTCCTCCATCTGGAGTCTCTTCGCCCATGATCATTCTAAAAACTGTTGATTTACCAGCCCCATTTGGACCAATTACACCAACAATTCCAGCTTGTGGTAAGTTGAATGAAAGATCATCGTATAGCAATTTATCGTCAAATGCCTTCTTTACTCCTTTTGCTTCAATCACATTGGTTCCAAGACGGGGACCGTTGGGTATGAAAATTTCTAACTTTTCCTGTGTCTTTCCTTGATCTTGACTCACCAACTTATCATAATTCGACAAACGTGCCTTTTGTTTACTCTGACGTCCCTTAGGAGCCATACGTACCCATTCCAATTCACGTTCCAAGGTCTTCTGACGCTTCGATGCCGTTTTTTGCTCCTGCGCCATACGGGTTGACTTTTGGTCTAACCAAGAAGAGTAATTCCCTTTCCATGGAATACCTTCACCACGGTCAAGCTCCAGAATCCAACCGGCTACATTATCTAGGAAGTACCGGTCATGCGTTACTGCAATTACCGTTCCTTTGTATTGTGCCAAGTGGTGTTCTAACCAATGTACCGATTCTGCATCCAAGTGATTGGTTGGCTCATCCAGTAAGAGGATTTCAGGTTTTTGTAAAAGCAAACGACACAAAGCTACACGGCGACGTTCTCCACCCGACAGTACACTTACTTTTTGGTCTCCAGCCGGAGTTCTCAGTGCGTCCATTGCAATTTCTAGTTGCGTATCGAGCTCCCATGCATTTACAGCGTCAATCTCATCTTGAAGCACCGCCTGACGATCCATGAGTTCTTGCATTTTATCAGCATTCTCATATACTTCAGCTAAGCCAAACTGATCGTTTATTTTATTGTATTCATCCAAAATAGCTACTGTTTCCGCTACTCCTTCTTTTACTACTTCAAGAACTGTTTTATCTTCATCCATAAGCGGCTCTTGTTCAAGATAACCAACCTTGTATCCGGATGAAAAGTTTACCTCCCCTTGATAATTCTTTTCAGTACCCGCTATTATTCTAAGAAGCGTTGATTTTCCTGAACCATTGAGTCCAAGGATACCTATTTTTGCGCCATAAAAAAAGCTTAAGTATATATCCTTAAGCACCGGCTTATTTCCAGAAGGGTATGTTTTTGAAACTCCCGACATAGAAAAAATTATTTTTTTATCGTCTGACATGATTATATTCTTCCCTTTAAAGCATTAAATGCCCACGCGATTGCGTAAAATCCAACTCCAGCAACACAAAATCCAATAGCATACTCAGGATACTTAATTAACCCTAAGGCAATCAATGCCGTTCCTAGGATTAGAATCACTAAGGCAGCATAACCAAAGATTTTATTTTTATTTAAACTCATGTTTGTTTATTTATCGTGTACAAGCAAATATCGCTTATTTATTTTAAATTGAATAGAATTAAAGAAGAGAACCCAAGAAAGAATTCCCGTAAATCGCTGTCTCGAACCTTTGAATATTTTGTAATTTTGAATTTAAATATCACACATGGACCAAAGCTTCAACAAAAATGAGGATCACAACAAACTCTTGTGGTCTTCTATACGACAACAGTTTACTACCATCACCCTAGGCGGTGGAAAAAAACAGTTGCAAAAGCTTCGTGAAAAAGGAAAAATGACTGCACGTGAACGTGTTGAATACCTTATTGATTCGGATACTGAAGCGCTAGAAATTGGCGCCTTTGCTGCATCTGGTATGTACAAAGAATACAATGGATGCCCTGCTGCTGGAGTAGTAGTCGTTTTAGGTTATATTCACAAACGCCTCTGTGTTATTGTTGCTAATGATGCTTCGGTTAAGGCTGGAGCTTGGTTTCCAATGAGTGGAAAAAAGAATCTAAGAGCCCAAGAGATTGCACTCGAAAACCGTTTACCCATAATATATTTAGTAGATAGTGCTGGGGTCTTTTTACCCTTACAAGATGAGATTTTCCCAGATAAGGAACATTTTGGTCGTATTTTCAGAAACAATGCGCGGATGAGCAGTAAAGGAATTCTACAAATCGCTGCGGTCATGGGTAGTTGTGTCGCTGGGGGTGCCTACCTTCCAATAATGTCCGACGAATCCCTAATTGTAGATAAAACCGGAAGTATCTTTCTGGCTGGCAGTTACCTCGTAAAAGCTGCCATTGGAGAGACAATAGACAATGAATCCTTAGGTGGTGCAACAACCCATACTGAAATTAGTGGTGTTGCAGATTATAAGGTAAAAGATGATCCAGCTGCCTTAGATCATATTCGTGCTTTAATAGACAAGGTTGGAGCTCCAGATACAGCCGGATTAAATCGTATAGAAGCAGTTGCTCCCAAATTAGATGAAAAGGAAATTTATGGATTATTCCCAGCATCCAGAAACCAACCCTATGACACTTACCCTATTTTAGAACGCTTAGTAGACAACTCTGAACTACAAGAATATAAAAAAGGATACGGTAAAACCATTATAACAGCCTATGCTCGGATTGATGGTTGGTCTGTCGGTATAATTGCAAATCAACGAAAAGTGGTGAAGTCAGCTGACGGAGAAATGCAATTGGGTGGAGTAATCTATGGGGATTCTGCAGATAAGGCCACTCGTTTCATAGCGAATTGTAACCAAAAGAAGATACCTCTTGTTTTTTTACAAGATGTAACTGGTTTTATGGTTGGAAGTAAGGCCGAACACGGTGGAATCATAAAAGATGGCGCCAAAATGGTGAATGCTGTTTCCAATTCAGTTGTACCCAAATTTACTGTAATTATGGGGAATTCATATGGTGCAGGTAATTATGCCATGTGTGGAAAAGCCTTTGACCCAAGACTTATTGTAGCCTGGCCCAGTGCCGAAATGGCAGTTATGGGAGGGTCGCAAGCCGCAAAGGTATTGGCGCAAATCGAAGCTTCTTCTAGAAAGAAAAAAGGGGAGCCAATCGATGAAGCAGAACAAAAAAGGTTATACAAAAAAATAAAAGAGGGGTATGACAAACAAACCGCTCCTGTATACGCTGCCTCTCGCCTATGGACAGACGCCATTATAGATCCTTTAACGACTCGACAATGGATCAGCAGAGGAATAGAAGCTGCAAATCATGCTCCGATCACAGAAGCCTTTAATATGGGTGTGCTACAAGTTTAGCAGTTGTTGCTTCTCGCTTAAGTTTTCCGTTTTCGGTATATTCAAAAGCATCTAAACAGAATACTTTTTTTGGGAGTTCATAAGGACTTAGAATTTTCTTTTCTTTTAGAAGATTCAATAAGTTTTGTGTTTCTTTTTGTTGCTCTAAAACCAAAACAACTTGTTGTCCTAACTGTTCATCTGCAATACTTGTGATAAAAAAAGGAGGCTGAATAAATGAACCTATCTTCTGCTCTACAGTTTCTGGAAAAATCTTAACTCCCCCAGAATTTATAACGTGATCTACCCGACCTAAAAGCTCGAAACTTACATCAGAGACAAGCGTGACTACATCATTTGTTACAACATCCGCATCAGTCAGGTAAGGCACTTTGATGATGAGGCATTGTCGGTCATCTTGTGTAATGTGAACACCAGGCAGTACAGTATATACGGCATCGTTCGATTTTATAGAACGCGAAGCGATGTGTGTCAGGGTTTCGGTCATCCCATAGGTAACAAAGCTGTTTGTTTTTTTGGATTGTAATTGATGTAAAAGTGTTGTCGAGGGAGCAGCTCCCCCGATCAATAATGTTTTCACTTGATTGATTTGATTCATCGCATGAACAACCTGCATAGGAACCATAGCAGCAAAGTCATAAAAAGTAGTATTTCCTTCCAACACATTTCCATTGGGTGGAACAATATCCAATTCTAGGCCTAAAATCATAGCGCGAACCAGCATCATTTTTCCCGCAATAAAATCAGCTGAAAGGCAATGCAGTGCCCGATCTCCTATTTTCACTCCAAAATGATCTCCGGTCGCTAGAGCAGAATTTACAAATGCTTGTTTTGCATATCGCATTCGTTTTGGAGTGCCTGTAGAACCTGATGTTTTTAAAACAATTTCTTCTTTAGGATTTATCCAATCCATCAAAAAGTCACCGATTATTTTCTCGTGCGGTTCTCCTTCTTTTATAAAACTGTAGGCAACTTCAAAAAGGTCGTTAAAAGAATAGTTATTTCCATTCAGTTTAAACCGGTTGTGGACGTTTCTATAACTCGGCTTCTTTTTCATCGATTCTTGCTGTTAGTTTGTACTTCCAATTTGTCCATCCGTATTTCTTAGAAAGAATGAACAAACTTATTGGGTAGAGAATAAGTAGAGATAAAACCAATTCAGGTATAAGGGTTGGCTCGGAAATATCATTTAAAACAGAATAGGTTTGGAAGGCGGTCCAGTCGGCAGTTACAAGTAATGCTGTGATTAGATTGTTGGCAATATGAAAGCCCAACGCCAATTCAATCCCATCATCCATTAGGGTCATGATACCAAAAAAGAATCCTGTTCCTATATAATAAAACAAAAGTCCCATGCCCAGTTTATCAATTTCTGGATTAAAAACATGCAACATTCCAAAAATAACAGACGTTAATATAAGCGGAAGCCAACGGTTTCTGGTTAGTTTAGCAAAACCCTGCATCAGGTATCCTCGAAAGAGATATTCTTCTAATCCAGATTGAAACGGAATGAGCACCACCGATATTCCAAACATAATTAAGAAGGGTTTCAATTGAAACCTAACCTCATAATCTTGTGGAAAATAATAGTAGTCAATTCCAACAAAAAGTATGGATGCAATTGCCCAAAAGCTGAATGCAAAGAAAAAACGATTGAAATCTATTGTTTTACGAGAAGTTGTTACACTCACCAAACTTTGTTTGTGAATTTTTAGAAGTACAAAAAGAAAACCTAAAAATGCAATAAAGAAAGAAAAAAGAATGAGAAACAAGGTGAGGTTGGGATCTAAGTGAGCAAAAACACTCATGGGATTTTTAGGGTCCATTGTTTTTGTAGATTCTTCAGATAGGAAGAATAACATGGGTACTTGCCCCATAAAACTAAAAATAATAACGATCATCGAACCCAGTAAATACCATGCAAATGGCAGGCACTTATCTAACTCTTTTTCTAAAAATGTATTCATTGAATTGTGCTCCATTTTTTTGTATTATCATAGCCAATATAGCCCTTTTCAACCACTAAGGGTGAATGGATGTTATTGGTGTATAAACTTCCTGTCCCTAAACCTTGAGGGCCCTTTGGATTAAGTGTATAGGTCCATTGTGTTATTGCATTCAATCCAATATTACTTTCCAAAGCACTCGTAACCCACCAACCGATTTGACGCTCATTAGCTAGCTTAATCCATTCTTGTGATCCACGAAAGCCGCCAACGAAACTCGGTTTTAGAATTATATACTGCGGATTTATCATGTCCAAAAGCTGCTGCTTTTGACTGCTGCCAAAAACGCCTATCAGCTCCTCATCTAAAGCAATGGGTAAGGGTGTGTTTTTGCATAAAGCAGCCATAGATTCCCATTGCCCCGGCATAAGCGGCTGCTCAATGGAGTGAATGTCAAAAGCTGCAAGGGCATCTAATTTCGAAGGAGCTTCTTCAGCAGAAAAAGCGCCATTTGCATCGACTCGTAAAACAATTTCATCTTTTGAAAACCGCTGTCGTATGGTCTTTAAAAGAGCAAGTTCTTGGTCAAAATCTATAGCACCAACTTTCATTTTGATGCAGTTAAATCCTGCCGCTAATTTTTGCTCCAATTGACTCAGCATAAAGGCATGATCGCCCATCCAAATCAAACCATTGATTGGGAGTGTATCTTTAGAATTTGTGAATTTTGATGGAAATAAACAAAATGGATCATCTGAAGCTAAGGATATAAAAGCAGTTTCTAATCCCATTTGAATGGATGGGAATTCGTTTATCTCTGCATATAAAGCATCGAATCCTAAGCCAATATGATCACAAACCCATTGGAGTTTTTCTTCATAATCTGGTCGGTCATCACAACTCAAACCACGAAGCATTCCACATTCACCAATCCCCCATTTTTCAGGGGTTTCAAGCTTTATAAACCAGGTTTCTTTTTGCTTCAATATTCCCCGCGATGTGCCACTTGCTTGTTTAAAGTTTAATAGGAGTTGTGAATAGGTGGCCTTCATGTTAGAGATTTTGACCAATAGCAAACAAGATAGCAAATAAGAACGTACACAAGGCCAAACGTTTTAGTTCTGGGTCAAATTCTTGAGGATCTGTATAGCCAAGTACCCGTCTGAGATGAATCATCATGGGTAAAACGGCAATCATAAAAAGATAGGCCGGTTGGATGTCCATTTTTACATAAAAAACAGCAGTTAGCACAGCACCGATTAGTAAAAAGGCGTGATATGCTTTTGAGAGGCTCGCACCAAGCAAAACCGCCATGGTAATTTTATTGACTTCTTTATCGGTATGCAAATCACGCATATTGTTTAGGTTCAAAACTCCAACACTCAATAAGCCCATTGCGGTTGCTGGAAGTATGAGTTCAATTTGAAACTCATGTACTTGTAAAAAGTAAGAACCTAATACACTTACTCCTCCAAAAAAGAGGAATACAAATAAATCTCCCAGGGCTTTATATCCATAAGCATTTGTACCTACGGTATACTTAATTGCCGCAACAACTGATGCAATTCCCAACAAGACAAAAATTAGTGAATATTGCAAATCAGAAGTGCCAAAGGCTACATAAATTAACGCGAAAGCAAATACCAACGAGACAACGGCACAAATTTGAATTCCTTTTTTCAGCTGTGCTCGTGTCAACAAACCTTGTTGCAATACACGTGCTGGTCCTATTCTAGATTCGTTATCTGTCCCCTTGACGCCATCGCCGTAATCATTTGCAAAATTAGAAAGCACCTGGAAGGCAATTGTTGTCGCTAAAGACAAAACTAAAATCACGAGCGAAAATCGATCATTTCCATAGGCAAGACCGTTTCCAACTATAATTCCAGAAATAGATAAGGGTAAGGTTCTTAATCGTGCAGCCTGTAACCAGATTTTTAGTTTTGAATTCATTTATTGATGTAAAATTATACGTTCGTCGTTTTCATAAGCTACTACCCATGCATCTTTAATTCCCATATCGTTTAATTTATCACGAAAAACAGTTGCCTCATCTTCGGTTGCAAAATTTCCAATAGAAAATGCATTGAGTTCTCCAACATCATCTACTCTAAAATTGACAAAGTTATCTGAAAACAGTAGCCACGATTCATCAGTAGTAGCTGCTATTTGAACAGAGTAGACCCGGATACTCTCCGTTAAGCCCTTCACATCAAGCACATCGTAGTTCTCTTGAATCTTCATTGGAGTGTCTGTTACTTCTGTAGCCTGACGATCTTGACTTAGATCAATCGGTTGAGCCTTTGAGAGTAAAAGAATAACCAACGCTATTACTGTGAAAAGAAGTATGTAAAATCCAACAGCATATACTTTGACGTAGGTTATCTTTTTTTTTGTACTGTGATAAAGCGCTCTGAAATAGGAAGACGCATTTCGTTCTTCGTCAACTTCTTTGTAGAGCTTTGCTAGTTTTTCTCCTTCAATAAATGGCATGATAGTAGGTATGTTATGGGAATTTAGGGTATTGTTTAAAGTTTGGATCTCTGCGCTCCAAAAAGGCGTTTTTACCTTCCTGTGCTTCATCCATAAGGTAATACATCAGGGTAGCATCTCCGGCCAGTTGCATAAGTCCGTGTTGTCCGTCCAATTCTGCATTCAAACAACGCTTGACCATTCGCAAGGCCAATGGGCTTCTGGTCTGCATGATTTGACACCATTCGATAACAGTTGCTTCTAAGTCTTCTAAGGGTACTACTTTGTTCACCATTCCCATTTCCTCAGCTTCTTTTGCAGTATACTGTTGACATAAAAACCAAATCTCTCGTGCTTTTTTCTGACCAACATGACGCGCCAAATAGGAAGAACCAAAACCACCATCGAAGCTTCCAACTTTAGGGCCCGTTTGACCAAACATCGCATTATCACTTGCAATTGTCAAATCACAAACGACATGAAGTACATGCCCACCTCCTATTGCATATCCATTGACCATTGCAATAACTGGCTTAGGAATGTCTCTTATTTTCTTATGCAAATCAAGAACGTTTAAACGCGGAACTCCATCTTCGCCAACATAACCTCCAACACCTTTTACGTTTTGGTCACCTCCACTACAAAATGCTTTGTCACCAATACCTGTAAAAACGATGACATCAATATCGGTTCGTTCTCTACAGATATCCATAGCCTCAAGCATCTGATTGTTTGTTTCCGGTCTGAAGGCGTTGTATACCTCAGGGCGGTTGATGGTGATTTTGGCGATGCCTTTGTGGATTTCAAATAAAATGTCTGAATATTCTTTCAGGGGTTCCCAAACGACTGTTTTCATAGGTAATAGTTTATTTTTTATTAAAAATAGAATTTTATTGCATTGCTCTAAAGTAATTCAATAATATTTGATCGTTACTTTTTCTAGGGGTAAATATTTCTAAAACTTGAGGGTGATTTGAAGGGTTAAAGAAGGATTTTAGTTTCCTTTTTAAGCGCCACTCTGAAGATACACTACTGTATCCAACACCCAAGGATTTAGACAAATCTTTTGCGTTGCGCTTGTGTACGGTCTCATAGTATTGGTCATAGGTTGGTGTATCTTTTTGTCCGGGTAAAATCCTAAAAATACCGCCCCCTTGGTTGTTTATAATGATTATGCGAAAATTCTTTTTCAGGTAAGCATTCCAAAACGCATTACTGTCATAAAAGAAGCTCAAGTCCCCTGTAATTAACAGCGTAGGAACTTGAGATACAAAAGCCGCTCCAACTGCGGTTGAGCTGCTGCCGTCTATTCCACTGGTACCCCGATTACAAAATACAGATACGGTTTTTGGAAGGTCAAACAATTGGGCATAGCGTATCGTAGAACTGTTGGCTAGCTGCAACTGAAGTTGATCTGGGATGGACTTAAAAATAGTTTGAAAAACTTTTAAATCTGAAAACGGAATTTGTTTTAAATAATGTAATCCTTTCAATCGATTACTGTTGTATATCGAAGATACTTGATTGTTGTAGGTGCTTTGATTTGAACTTGAAGCTTTTGAAAGAAGTTCATCAAAGAAAACCTGTGGTTCTGTTTTGATGTGATCCGACAATACGTAGTAGGTATCGTATGCTTTTTTTGGATGAATGTGCCAATGCTGTTTTGGAGGGAACTTTCGCAAAAAGTTTTTTATCTTTTTTGAAACAACCATACCCCCAAGCGAAACCAATAAATCTGGTTGAAGGCTTTGCAATAAGTCATCAAATCCATTCTCTAGCGGAGCAATTAAACTATCAATTACATCTATAAATCGGGGATGTTTGATGTTTGATGTTTTTTCTGTCATCACAATAACAGAGGGGTCTGATGCCCATGCATTTAGAGTTTCTTCCGAAATTGAATGCGGTGCTAACACGCCAATTAAAATGATTTTTTTAGTAGCATTATTCCATAAATCTACCATGGGTTTCCCAATACTGATTGGATCAGGTAGGTTTGAAGTTGTAACTTTTTGAAGTACAATTTCTGAGCTTGTTGTACCGTATAGCGGTTCTTCCAGAGGAACATTCAAATGTACTGGACCCGATTGCGTATAAACCATATTGAGAACAGAGTTCAACTGCTCTTCATTGGATAACTGAATGCGTTCTTGCTCTTCCAGCAACATGGTTGGGGTTGCATCAGCTGCTATTAGCTTCTGAGATGGATTTGTACGTAGTGCTTCAGTTGCATGAATAACATCCGGTTTTAAGTAAGCCGCAGCTACAAGGTGGGGCTCAAAAACTTCTGGCTGGCGAATGGTCTGACCATCTCCAACGTCAATACGATAGGGCATCCGATCTGCTGAAATCACCACCAACGGAATGTCGCTATAAAATGCTTCTGATACTGCTGGATAATAATTCAACAAAGCAGAGCCTGAGGTACATACTAGTGCTGTAGGCTGTTTCAATTGTTGTGCAAGACCCAAGGCGAAAAAAGCTGCTGAACGTTCATCCACTATACTGTAGGTCTTAAAGAAACTGTTTTGAATGAATCCTTGAGTTAAAGGAGCATTTCTCGAACCGGGTGAAATAACAATGTGTTGGATTTTTTTTAACGCACAAAAACCAACAACAGTTTGTGCTAAAGGGATTTCAGAAAAGGTTTGCACAGGGGATTCTTTCATTGCCAAACAAAAATACAAAACGCCGAAGATTGAAGGAAGTTTATTGTCTTTAAATTACAGTGCTTTGCAAAAAGTTTTTGCCTTGCGCTGTGTTTCCCGCCATTCATTCATGGGATCACTTTCTGGGGTTATTCCAGCACCAACAAAAACATTATAGCCTTTTGAAGTTATTTCAGCACATCGCAAATTAACAAACAAATCTGCATTAGAATCACCATTAAAGAGGCCCAAAAAGCCGGTGTAAAATTTTCGGTCATAGCCTTCGTTCTCTAAAATAAAAGCTGTGCTTGTATCTTTTGGAACTCCTCCAACAGCAGGAGTAGGATGCAGCGCTTTTACTACTTTTGCGATAGATAATTCTTGGCTTTCGGCCTGCACATCCGTCTTCAAATGCCACAAAGCCCCTGCCTGAACAGATTCCACAGTACTAACTTTTGTTTCTACAGATGGAAAGGTCGTTTTCAGTGCAATTTCAATTGCCTCGGTAACCAGCTGCTGCTCGTCAATTTCTTTAGAAGTCCATACAGCTTCTTGGCCTTCATCTGCAGTTGAAGTTCCAGCCAAAGCAATGGTGTGCAAACGATTATCTTTTACATTTGCAAAACGTTCTGGAGTGGCTCCCATCCACGATCCAGTAGCTGGGTGCTGCCAATAATACACAAAAGCTGTTGGATATAGCAATGCTAAATTCTGAAAGGTTTGTGCCGCATTTTTTTCCATCGCATTCACCGTCAAAACCCTTGAAACAACTACTTTTTTGAGATCTGAATTTTCAAATTCATTCAGTGCAGATTGTACCAATGCAACAAAAGGATTTTGATTTTCATCGGGAACAGTCAGACCCGAACGAATTACGGTATTTGCTAAGGGCAAATCGAAACGATGACTATAGGTGTTGGGGATATACGAATAGAAGTCTGTGTCTGCAAAAGGAGCCATCAAAAACCCAGCTTCAGAAAAGTCAAAGGTCATGTGCAACTGATCATCTTTTTGATAATACAGATTCACCTCCTGTGCATTCGGTAGTTTGAATGCAACAAAAGGCTGTTTATTCTTAGTTAGGGTATCTAATGCTTCGAGCATTTATTTTTTAGGTAAGGTTAGGGTTGTCAGTTTACAACTAGAAATTAAATCTTCAGCCTCGTTGGTGACTTTTATTTCCCAAATTTGAGTAGTTCTTCCGTTATGAATTGCCTTGGCCTTTGCATAAACAAAGCCTTCGCTAATGCCCTTCAAATGGTTTCCAGACATTTCAATCCCGCGAACCATTGGGTTTTTGGTTTTATTAAATAAATAAGCAGCTGCACTTCCAACACTCTCGGCTAACGCAAAAGTCGCTCCCCCGTGAAGAACGCCATCGGGCTGATGTAATTTAGGGGTTACAGGCATTCGCGCTACCAAAAAATCATCTCCAACATCAACAAAATCAATTTCCAGTGTGCGCATCAAAGATTCCTTCTCCGATCCATTCATCATTTTCAATAGCTGCTCTTTTTCCATAGGCGTAAAAGTAATTAAAAACTAAAAAACAGTTCGCGGGCTTTGAATTTATTTAATTAATATAGTATAGTATGCATTATTATCTATATTGTATATTTGAAAATGGAAAAAATTTTAACTTTTCTGGCTGGATTGTCAATGGGATTTATCATGGCGTTAATTTTGATAATTACAATTGCTTTATTTGCTGGAGTAAAACTTACATATTAAAATACTATGTTTAAAAAAGGCTTAATAACTGGGTTTATACTTGGTATTGTACTCATCATATCTGCCATTGGTTATCTGTTTTATACTGCTGGAAGCACTATAGAAGAAACAGCGACTGTTGCTCAAAAGGAGCGTTTCAAAAAAATGGAGTTAATTCTTCATGATCTGGAAGGAAGAGAAATTAATTTAAAAGATTACTCAGATAAAACAATTTTGATTAATTTTTGGGGTACTTGGTGCGCTCCTTGTATAGCAGAAATGCCTTTCTTACAAGAAGTATATCATACCGTTAAAGATGATTATGTGTTTCTCATGATCACCGATGAATCGCTTGATGAAGTTATACCATTTACTAAAAAAAATGCTTATGACTTTACCTTTGCACTTTCCAACAAAAAAATCAGGGGGCAAATTCCTACCTTTTCAACTACTTATATTCTTGATAAAGATCATAATGTTACACACTTTAAAAAAGGGTCTTTTGATGAATCAAATAAGGAAAGTTTAGTTGCTCTTTTGAGGGAAATATCAAAGAATTAAGAGCATAATCCTAGTAGAGTGATTTATTAAAATTGAATTTCTTAAGTTTAAACGAATAGCGGGCGCCCCATTCACCTATATCACAATCAATGGCGTTGAACATAAAGTGATCATTGATTTGGGATCATCATCTGAATTCAACCTCCCTCAAGGGTCTAAATTGGCCAAGCAGCTCCTTCGAGAATTTAGTTTTAAAAATAATGAGCGAGAGCGGTATACCATTGGTGGAATTGAAACAATAACAGAGCAAATTGGAGTTATCCCACAAATCAAAATTGGAGAAATTGAATTTAAAAACGTGAAAACGAGTATTAACATCTCTAGTCAAGCTCGGATTGGAAGTGCTTTTTTTAAAGACTGTATTGTCTACATCGACAACAGCAACAACCGCTACATATTAAAAAAGTAATACAACGGAAGATTAAAATAAGATTCTAAAGAAATCCCTAACTTGTTTTTTTTAATAGAATCCATGAACAAAATACACTCCATCCTATCGCTTGTCTTTCTGTGTCTTCTTTCCTGTAAGGGCATTCCAGAACCTATTATAAATACAACGGGAGTTTCCTTGGAACTTGCCCAGTATCGTGCAGCCCAAATCTCGAATGTAGTCTATGATCTAAGCTTTTATATTCCAAAGCAAAAAGAGCAACCCATTTCATCAAAACTTAAATTAAAACTAAGCCTCAGTGATCTTAGGAACCCCCTGTATTTAGATTTTAAAGAAAATTCAAAAAACCTGCAACACCTGACAGTTAACGAACAAAAAATTGATATTCAACACGAACTAGAACATCTGATTATTCCGCAAGAGTACTTAGTCTTGGGTCAAAATCAAATTACAATTGAATTTATTGCGGGTGATTTATCCCTCAACCGAAACGATGATTACCTCTACACCCTTTTAGTTCCCGATCGTGCAAGAACACTATTTCCATGTTTTGATCAGCCCGACATTAAGGCTACTTATAAGCTCAGCATTCGTGTCCCAAAAGATTGGACAGTTTTGGCTGGGGCTTCCTTAAATACTCGGGCAAACGACGGTGTAAACTCAACCTTTATCTTCAACACAAGTGATTTGATGAGTACCTATTTGTTTTCTTTTGTAGCCGGTAACTTTCAACAGGCTGCTACAACTGGGAAAAAACGTTTTATGAATTTACTCTATCGAGAAAGTGATCCGACCAAGACCAACCGTAGCATCCCATCTCTTTTTGCTATCCATCAATCCAGTTTAGACTATTTAGAAGATTACACGGACACTGCATATCCATTTCAGAAATTCGACTTTGCCACCATTCCTGGTTTTCAGTATGGAGGAATGGAGCATACGGGAGCCATTCAATACCGTGAATCGGTTTTATTTTTAGATGAAAATGCAACACAGACTCAAGAGTTGTCACGGGCAAAACTTATTGCGCACGAAACAGCCCATATGTGGTTTGGAAACTTGGTTACCATGGAATGGTTTACAGATGTTTGGATGAAAGAGGTCTTTGCAAATTTCATGGCTGGGAAAATTGTAAATCCACTTTTCCAAAGCATCAACCACGACCTACAATTTCTGACTGCCCACTACCCTAGGGCTTATGGGGTAGATCGTTCACAAGGCAGTAACCCCATTCGGCAAGAGCTGGATAATCTAGAGCATGCAGGGTCGCTTTACGGCAGCATCATCTACAACAAAGCACCCATTATGATGCGCCAATTGGAGTTGGCACTAGGCAAAGAGGCATTTAAAGAAGGTATTCGGACCTATATTAAACGCTACAGCAATAGCAATTCAGATTGGAATGGACTGGTCTCTATACTAGATCAAAAAACGGATTTGGATCTAAAGCAATGGAGTGATGTGTGGGTAAACTCAACTGGACGTCCGGTTTTTTCAGAACAAATAACCTACGATGAGAATCAAAACATAAGCCAATTCAATTTGATGCAAGAAGCAGAAGATGGAACAACTAAGATTTGGCCGCAAGCATTTGAAATTGATCTTGTTTATGCGGATCATATTCAAAAAATAGCAGTCGTCAGCAACCGTAAAAAGATCGAGCTTCCCGAAGCAATTGGTTTGAAAAAACCCAAAACCATAATCTATAACAGCAATGGATTTGGTTATGGTGTATTCCCTACCAATAAAAAAAACTTAGATGTTTCCTTTGAACTAAAAAGTGAAGTTTCTAAAGCCCATATATACCTCAATACTTACGAAAATTTAGTTCTTGGTAATGGCAATGTAATGAATACCTATCACAGTTTCGTAAAAGGCATTGAGCTCGAATCTAATGAATTAATTTTAGCTTTATTAACAAGACAAACTCTTGCTTTATTTTGGTGTCATTTAAGCAGTATTGAACGTGCTGAGTTGCAGCCTCAATTGGAAGCGATTCTTTTAAAACGATTGAATTCTGTAGCATCCCAAAATATTAAAAAAACACTTTTCAATACCTATCAGTCCATTGCCTACTCCCCAGATGGCCAAGCAAGACTATTTCGGATTTGGAGTGAAGAAGATCAATTCGATAATCTAAGGCTGAATCAAGATGATTATACACGTTTGGCTCAGACCCTAGCGCTTTACGGGCATCCACAAGCAGTGAGCATTTTAAAACAAGCAAAAGCAAAGCTAACCAATCCGGACAAGCGGGGACGTTTTGACTTTATAGCCCCTGCACTTTCTAATGATTCAGAAATACGAGCTGCATTTTTCGAATCCTTCCGGAATCCTGAAAATAGAGCAAAAGAAAGTTGGGTACAAACTGCAGCTGCCTATATACACAATCCGTTACATCAAAAGGAATCTATTCATACACTCAACATTAGTTTAGAATTACTGGAAGAAATTCAACAAACTGGCGACATCTTCTTTCCCAAACGTTGGTTAGACGCTACCGTTTGACTTTACACCTCCGAAGCAGCTTATGATCTTGTCGTTACTTATTTAGAAAATCACCCCAACCTAGATGCCAATTTAAAAAGAAAATTGCTTCAAGCATCTGATTTACTCTTCAGAAAACATGCAGAGAAGTAAAATGAAGCTGCTCATGAAACAGTATCTTTGACGGATTCCAAAAACAGATTCATGGCTACTTCAAAAAAACCTCAGGAAAAATCAAGATTGCATCCGCGCAATAAAAATCGGGAGCGTTATGATTTAAACGCATTAATTACAACAAACCCTGAACTGAAAGCGTTCGTTAAGCCCAATAAACATCGAGATGATTCGGTAGACTTTGCCAATCCGAAAGCAGTAAAGATTTTAAATAAAGCCCTGTTAAACCACTACTATGGAATAGCATATTGGGACTTTCCAGACAGCAACCTCTGCCCTCCTATTCCAGGAAGAGCCGATTATATTCACTACCTCGCAGACTTACTTTGCGAACACAACTTTGGCAGAAATCCGAAGGGATCAAAAATTAAGTGCTTAGATGTTGGTGTTGGTGCAAATTGTATTTATCCAATTTTGGGAGCTACCGCATATAATTGGAATTTTATTGGATCTGACATTGACCCGCAATCAATAACTAATGCAGAAGAAATTGTAAAAGCAAACCCCAGTTTAGTTGGTAAAATAGAATGCAAACTTCAAAAAGATTCTAAAGCAATGTTCAGAGGAATTATCGGAAGTAAAGATGTCGTCGACCTTACATTGTGCAACCCACCCTTTCATGAGTCTGAAGAAGCAGCACAAAAAGGAAGCCTAAGAAAAGTACAGAATCTCAGTGGGAAGAAAATAAAAACAGTAGCTCTAAACTTTTCTGGAGTGAGCAAAGAACTCATTTATGAAGGCGGTGAAATTAAATTCATTTCGAATATGGTATTGCAGAGCAAAACCTTTGCAAACAATTGTTTCTGGTTTACTACCCTCGTATCCAAACAATCGAATCTTAAAGCCATCTATAAAGTCTTAGATCAAGTTGGAGCATTTGAAGTAAAAACCATTCCCATGGGGACTGGAAATAAGGTAACTCGAATCGTTGCTTGGACTTTTCTCACTAAGGACAAGCAAAATGAATGGAGCAAAAGTCGCTGGAAGTAATTCAGATTTTTCGAATTGTTTAAAACAAAAAAAGCACCGCAAATGCGGTGCTTTTTAATTTATAAGAACGGTTGTTATTCTTTAACTTCTTCGAAGTCAACATCCTGAACATCATCTCCTCCGGCGCCTTCGGTAGCTGGTTCGCCTTGTGCATCTGCTCCGGGTTGAGCAGCTCCATCGGCTTGTGCTTTATACATTTCCTCAGAAGCATTTTTCCATGCCTCATTGATTTTTTCTAAAGCTGGCTCTGTAAGTGCAATATCTTTAGCTTCGAATGCTTTCTTCAATTCTTCTAAAGCCTCTTCAATTGGTTTTTTCTTATCCTCAGAAAGTTTTTCACCAAATTCTTTCAATTGACTTTCAGTTTGGAAAATCATTTGATCGGCACTGTTGAGCTTATCAACTTGTTCCTTTGCAGCTTTATCAGATTCTGCATTGGCTTCAGCTTCTTGACGCATTTTTTGGATTTCTTCTTCAGTTAAACCAGAAGAAGCCTCAATACGAATGTCTTGAGTTTTGCCAGTTGCTTTATCAGATGCAGCTACTTTAATAATTCCATTGGCATCAATATCAAAGGTAACTTCAATTTGTGGGGTTCCTCTTTTAGCTGGAGGAATACCATCTAAGTGAAAACGACCGATGGTCTTGTTATCCGTTGCCATAGAACGCTCTCCTTGGATTACGTGAATCTCAACTGAAGGCTGATTGTCAGCAGCAGTTGAAAATACTTGCGACTTTTTAGTTGGGATGGTTGTATTTGACTCAATCAATTTGGTCATTACACCACCCATTGTTTCAATTCCTAAAGATAAGGGAGTAACATCCAATAGTAAAACATCTTTTACATCTCCAGATAATACACCACCTTGAATTGCAGCACCAACGGCAACAACTTCGTCAGGGTTTACTCCTTTCGATGGTTTCTTCCCAAAGAATTTTTCAACTTCTTCTTGAATTACAGGAATACGAGTAGAACCACCCACTAAAATAATTTCGTCAATTTCAGATGTTGATAAACCAGCATCATCTAAAGCTTTCTTTACAGGAGCCATTGAACGACGAACTAATTCATCTGCTAATTGTTCAAATTTAGAACGTGTTAGGGTTGTTACCAGGTGTTTCGGTCCTGAAGCAGTAGCCGTTACATAGGGTAAATTTATTTCTGTTTGTGGGGAAGAAGAAAGCTCGATTTTTGCTTTTTCGGCAGCTTCCTTTAAACGTTGAAGTGCCATTGGATCTTTACGTAAATCAATATCCTCAGCAGCTTTAAAGTCATCTGCTAACCAATCAATTAATACTTGATCAAAATCATCTCCTCCAAGGTGTGTGTCTCCGTTTGTTGATAGTACTTCAAAAACACCATCCCCTAATTCAAGGATGGAGATATCAAAAGTTCCACCTCCAAGGTCATAAACAGCAATCTTGCGATCTGCACCGTCTTTTTTATCTAAACCATAAGCCAATGCAGCAGCAGTAGGCTCGTTGATGATCCGTTGTACCTTAAGTCCAGCGATTTCACCAGCTTCTTTAGTAGCTTGGCGCTGTGCATCGTTGAAGTAGGCAGGAACAGTAATAACTGCTTCTGTCACATCATGTCCTAAATAGTCTTCTGCAGTTTTCTTCATTTTCTGAAGAATCATAGCAGAAAGTTCCTGTGGCGTATACAAACGGCCATCGATGTCTACCCTAGGGGTGTTATTATCACCTTTAACAACTTTGTAAGCTACAGTAGAAGCTTCTTTTGAAGATTCAGAATATTTATTCCCCATAAAACGTTTTACCGAAGCAATCGTTTTTGTTGGGTTAGTAACCGCTTGACGTTTTGCAGGGTCACCAACTTTAATTTCACCGCCTTCAACAAATGCAATTACGGAAGGAGTTGTTCTCTTTCCTTCAGCATTTGGGATCACTACAGGTTCATTTCCTTCCATTACAGAAACACACGAGTTGGTAGTTCCTAAATCAATTCCAATTATCTTACTCATCTCAATATATTTTATTTTAAAACTTATAGTCAAGTAGTATGCCACAACAAAAAAACTGACAGGCTGTCAGCGTCGTATACCGATATACGTCAGCTGTGGCTTTTATTGAAGCTTGAGGAATGTGATTTTACGATCAAACTCAAAAGAAAAAGAGTACATTTGGTGAAAATTATTTGAACGATGTCTGCATCAAAAAACACTTATAATAGAGTAACGACCCACTCGCTCTTGAAAATGAAAGCGGAGGGAGAAAAAATTGCCATGCTAACGGCCTATGATTTTACACTAGCTGGTCTTGTAGATCAAGCAGGTATTGATGTGATTTTAGTAGGAGATTCAGCATCGAATGTAATCGCTGGTCATGAAACTACACTGCCCATTACTTTAGATCAAATGATCTATCATGCAAGTGCTGTTATTCGAGGTGTAAAAAGAGCTCTTGTTGTGGTTGACCTCCCCTTTGGAACTTATCAGGCTGATTCTAAAGAAGCACTTCGATCTGCAATTAAGATCATGAAAGAATCTGGCGCACATGCTGTAAAGCTAGAAGGAGGTTTTCAAGAACGATCATCTATTGAACGCATCCTACAAGCGGGTATTCCCGTTATGGGGCATTTGGGTCTTACCCCACAATCCATATACAAATTCGGAACCTATACTGTAAGAGCAAAAGAAGAGGCAGAAGCGCAGCAGCTTATAAAGGATGCCAAAATGCTAGAAGAAATTGGATGTTTTGGCTTGGTATTGGAAAAAGTCCCCGCTCATTTGGCAGAAAAGGTTGCTTCCTTGGTGTCCATCCCTGTAATCGGCATTGGTGCTGGAAATGGTGTCGATGGACAAGTTTTAGTTCTTCACGATATGTTGGGAATGAGTAAGGAGTTCAGTCCTCGTTTCTTAAGACGTTATTTGGACTTGCACACCGAAATTATCGGAGCAATTCAACAATACACCAAGGACGTTAAGAAACAAGATTTCCCGAACGAATCCGAACAATACTAATTACAGTTAAAACATATGAAGTTGGATATCCTCTTTGAAGACAATCATTTATTAATAATTAATAAACCCATCGGGGTTTTAGTTCAAGGAGACAAAACGGGCGACATCCCTTTAGTTGACCTTGCCAAAGCATACATCAAACAGAAATACAACAAACCGGCTGCTGTCTTTTTGGGAGTAGTACACCGACTCGATCGTCCGACAAGCGGCGCTATCGTATTTGCGAGAACCTCCAAAGCTTTAGAGCGTTTGAATTTGCAATTCAAAGAGCGTCTTACTAAAAAAGTGTACTGGGCTATTACCAAAGAAACCCCCAACCCACCGGAAGACACGTTGATTCATTGGACGGTTCGCAACCAAAAACAAAACAAATCTTACGCCCATAAAAAAGAAACCCCAGAATCGAAAAAAGCAATTTTAAAATATTCGATTAAGAAAAAATTAGACAACTATTCCTTATTAGAAATAGAATTGGAAACGGGGCGTCATCATCAAATTCGGGCGCAACTAACCGCTATCGGATGTCCAATTAAGGGAGATCTGAAATACGGCTCGGCTCGGAGTAATCCAAACGGAAGTATTCATTTACATGCACGTTCTCTTGAGATTTTACACCCAATCTCCAAAGAACCCCTTAAATGTGTTGCACCTCTTCCTAAAGATGCTCTGTGGGATGCCTGTTCTTCCGATTAATAACCGCAGCTTTTGCATGTATAATTTCGGCTACTGTTTTGTTTTGAATCTTACTTTCTAACCAGGATTGGATATCGAGATATAAAAACGCCCTGCGTTCGTATGGATCTTGCTCGTATTGTTTCAGCTCTTCATGCAGCTTTCGGAAAGCATCTTTTAGTTCGTGGGGATATATATTACCCAATTTACGAACAAAGCGTATCAAGGATTTCTGAACTTCGTGCAGATCATTCATTTTTAAAAGAAATTTAAACGTATCTCGAATATGCTGATCTAAGTGATAGTCAAACCCAGCTTCATAATGCGCTATTAGATTTAATAAGCGAGTAAAACAGAGGAGATCTTCTCTCATTTTAAGCTTTTTATTGTTTACAATTAAATTCAAGTAAACAATCGCTTTTTCAAAATCGTTGGAGCCAAAATACAAACATGCGATCTTGTAGTAAAACATCATCACGTGATGCTCGTCAATTTGATTTTTAAAATGATCAATTTCTTTCAATAGCGGTTCGATGATTTCTTGACCTTCTTTAAAATTACCTTCTAAAAAATACAAGTTGAACCGATTGTTATATTCGTACAAGAAAGCCAAGGAACTTAAATTATCATTTTTAGGGAATTCAACACTAGCCAATGTTTTTTGCATTTTTTGGAACACCTCACGAAACTTTATGGGATACTTCAATAATGCAATAGACTCTAATAAATAATTATTCCCTTGGAGGTAAAATACCGGATGAGAAGGAATCATGTCGGGTTGCTCTTCGAAAAGGCTAACCCACTTCATCGAGTACCGATAACTGGATAAAAAATCTTGGGTAAGCAAGCTATACCATACATATGCTTTGAAATACCAGAGCTTTTCTCTAAAACCAAGTTCATCAAACTCAAACTTAGGGAGACGCTCAAAAAAGAATTTAGTAATTGAACGAAACTCTTCATCACTCTTGGAGTACCCTGTTTTAATTAAACGCTCATATAGCTCTAGGGATAAGTTGGAGAGTTGACTCGATATATGATTCTGATTGCTAAAGTAAGTAGCATCGCGAACCAATTCTTCGGTTCTATTGCTCATACTTCGGGTGATGTACTGAGATTCGATTACTTTTTCTAGTTCTACTATTTCAAAGGCCGCGTATTTCTCTTCTAGTTTCACAGCCGTAGCTTTGGCTCGATCAAGGATCTTTAAACTCTGATTATACAATCCTTTTTGATATAAAACAGTTGCAAAATCAAGTTGTTCACGAATTTGCATTCGTTTATTCTGCTGAGATGGATTGAGACGCAAACTAATCAAGATTTGCTTATATAGATGTGCTTTTAGGTTGGAAAGTTGTTGTTTGCTTACAAAGTCTTTTTTAAAAATCAGTTTTTCATCATAAACCAGCATTTTATCCAATAAATTGAATAATATCAAGAACTTAGAATCTAAATTCGAATCCATTCGCCCAACAAAAAGTTTAAACTGTCTTTTTTCTGATTTTGATAAAGATTTAATTAAAACAAAGAGGTTTTCTTTTTGATCGTTAGTCATTGTATGCTTATTTGCTATAAATTGCTAATTTAAAGTGTTTTATTCGTAATAAAACACCGTGGGTTTCGTAATAAAAGTAAGCAAAAAATTACAAGATTATGCATATAAACGCTAAATTCGTATTGCTTTCAATAAATATATCAAAATGGCTCAAGAGCACGTCCAAATTTTTGACACTACCCTTCGTGATGGAGAGCAGGTCCCCGGTTGTAAATTAGATACCAAAAGTAAACTAATCATTGCAGAACGACTGGATATTTTGGGTGTTGATATTATTGAGGCTGGTTTTCCCGTTTCGAGTCCAGGTGATTTCAATTCTGTTGTTGAAATCTCTAAATTAATAAAGAATGCAACCGTTTGTGGACTAACTCGAGCGGTAGAAAACGATATAAAAGTTGCCGCTGAAGCTTTGATCCATGCCAAGCGCCCCAGAATACACACCGGGATTGGTACATCGGAATCTCATATAAAGTTCAAATTCAATTCCAATAAAGATGCGATTATCGAACGAGCAGTTGCCGCGGTTACCTATGCAAAATCTTTTGTTGAGGATGTTGAGTTTTATGCAGAAGATGCTGGCAGAACAGACAACGAATTTTTAGCACGTGTATGTGAGGCAGTAGTAAAAGCAGGAGCAACCGTTTTGAATATTCCCGATACTACAGGCTATTGCTTACCGGAAGAATACGGTGCAAAAATCAAATATCTAAAAGAAAACGTCGCTGGAATTCACAAAGCCGTGCTTTCTTGTCATTGTCACAATGATTTAGGCTTAGCTACCGCTAATTCCATAGCAGGTGTAATGAATGGGGCACGTCAAATTGAATGCACAATAAATGGAATTGGAGAGCGTGCAGGAAATACTTCCTTAGAAGAAGTTGTCATGATTATGCGCCAGCATCCTTACTTGGATTTAGATACGAATATCAACTCCAAACTTTTGTACCCAACGAGTCTATTGGTTTCAGAAAGTATGGGCATGATGGTACAGCCCAACAAAGCCGTGGTCGGTGCCAATGCTTTTGCCCACAGTTCGGGTATTCATCAAGACGGAGTCATTAAAAACCGAGAAACCTATGAAATCATGGATCCCCATGACGTAGGAGTTACCGAGTCGGCAATTGTTCTTACGGCAAGAAGCGGTCGGGCTGCACTAGCCTACCGAGCTAAGAATGTCGGTTATGAATTGGATAAACTACAACTCGATAAGGTATATCAAGAGTTTTTGAAGTTAGCAGATACACAAAAAGAAATTAACGACGAAGACATCCCAGTAATCATCAAAGCAAGCAATATCGGCTTGGCTTAATTTTATAAAAATTATATGAGTAATACATTATTTGACAAAGTATGGGACTCGCATGTAGTCCAACAAATTAAAGGTGGACCCGACGTGCTGTTTATCGATCGGCATTTGGTTCATGAAGTGACGAGTCCGGTGGCTTTTTTAGGTTTAAAGAATAGAGGTGTTGAGGTGATGAGTCCCGAGCGTACTTTTGCAACTGCGGATCACAATACACCCACCCTCAATCAACATTTACCTGTAGAGGATCCGCTGTCTGCTAAACAACTTCAAGCGCTTGAAGAAAATGCAGCAGCTCACGGTATTTCCTACTGGGGCTTAGGTCATGAAAAAAATGGAATAGTACATGTTGTTGGACCAGAATACGGAATTACACAACCCGGTGCTACCATAGTTTGCGGAGATTCACATACTTCTACACATGGTGCGTTTGGAGCTATTGCTTTTGGAATTGGAACCTCGGAAGTTGAAATGGTTCTTTCTACTCAATGCATTATGCAACCCAAACCAAAGACCATGCGAATTACGGTCAATGGAGCCCTAGGAAAAGGAGTAACCCCTAAAGATGTTGCTTTATTTATCATATCCCAGTTAAGCACATCAGGTGCAACTGGGTATTTTGTAGAATACGCAGGCGATGTATTTAAGTCACTCAGTATGGAGGGTCGTATGACCGTTTGTAATCTGAGTATTGAAATGGGTGCCCGTGGAGGAATTATTGCTCCAGACGAAAAAACATTTAACTACATCAAAGATCGGGAGTTTACACCTAAAGGTGCTGCTTGGGATAAGGCAATGGCCTACTGGTCCACTCTTAAAACAGATACAGACGCGAGCTTTGACAAAGAATACACCTTTGAAGGAAGCACTATTGAACCCATGATTACTTACGGAACCAATCCCGGAATGGGAATGGGTATCTCTGGTGGTATTCCGATGGCTGACAGCCTTGAAGGTGGCGTTGCAACCTACAAGAAGTCCCTAGATTATATGGGGTACAAAGAAGGAGATTCCATGATTGGAAAGAAAATTGATTTTGTATTTCTTGGAAGTTGTACCAACGGACGTATAGAAGACTTTAGAGCTTTTACTGAAATCATTGAGGGGCGTAAAAAAGCTGACCATGTTACTGCATGGCTAGTACCTGGTTCTCACAAAGTACTCAGCGCAATTAAAGAAGAAGGTCTTTTGGACATTCTGGAAAGTGCTGGTTTTGAATTACGTGAACCCGGTTGTTCAGCTTGCTTAGCTATGAATGATGATAAAATCCCTGCAGGAAAATACGCAGTCAGTACTTCAAACAGAAATTTTGAAGGGCGTCAAGGCCCTGGTTCTAGAACCTTATTGGCAAGTCCAACAGTAGCTGCAGCTGCAGCGGTAATGGGCGTAGTAACAGACCCAAGAAGCTTAGTATAACTTAATAAAAATCCCAAGAGGGGAAAATAATGGCATACGATAAATTCAATACCTTAAAAAGTTCAGCGGTACCGTTACCGATTGAAAATGTAGATACCGATCAGATCATTCCTGCACGTTTTTTAAAAGCAACCGAACGGGTTGGTTTTGGCGATAATCTTTTTAGAGACTGGCGTTACAACCAAGATGACAGTCCAAAAACTGAATTTCCATTAAACGACAGTCGTTATGGTGGTAAAATTTTAGTGAGTGGCAAAAACTTTGGATCGGGTTCTTCGAGAGAACACGCTGCATGGGCAGTTTATGATTACGGCTTTCGCTGTGTCGTTTCAAGCTTTTTCGCAGATATCTTTAGAAATAATTGCCTTAATGTTGGGGTATTACCTGTTCAAGTTTCAGCAGCCTTTTTAGAAGAGATTTACGCAGCAATTGAACAGGATACCAACACGCAACTTATTGTTGAACTTCCAACACAAACCATTACTATAGAAGCAACGGGGAACTCAGAATCATTTGATATTAATACCTATAAAAAGGATAATATGCTCAACGGTTTTGATGACATCGACTATTTGATGAACATCAAAGAACAAATCAGTGATTTTGCGAAAAATACGCCTCTGTAATTCAATTCCATCCTAGGATCATGAAACCAAGAACCATTGAAATAATGGACACTACCCTTCGGGATGGTGAACAAACATCTGGGGTATCTTTTTCTTCTTCAGAAAAACTTGCACTTGCTAAGCTCCTCTTAGGAGAGCTCAACGCCGATCGTATTGAAGTTGCCTCTGCCCGTGTGTCAGCAGGCGAATTTGATTCTGTAAAAAGCATTACGACTTGGGCTAAGGAAGCAAAGCTCTTGGATCGTGTCGAAATCTTGACCTTTGTAGACAAAGGGGTTTCAATTCAATGGATGATTGATGCTGGTGCGAAGGTTCAAAATCTATTGACCAAAGGTTCGTTGAATCATTTAAAATATCAGCTGAAACAAACGCCCGAACAGCATTTTAAAGGTATTGTAGAAAGTATTGCACTGGCAACAAAAAACAACATTGAAACCAATGTATATCTAGAGGATTGGAGTAATGGAATGCGCAATTCCAAAGAATATGTGTTTTCGTTTTTAGATTTTTTAGCAAACCAACCCATCAAAAGAATACTACTGCCCGATACATTGGGAATCCTGTCTCCATCGGAGACTTTTATATTTTTATCTGAAATAATTAAACGATATCCCGACCTGCATTTTGACTTCCATGGACATAACGACTACGATTTAAGCGTTGCTAATGCAATGGAGGCGATCAAGGCTGGAGTTCAGGGTTTACATTTAACCGTAAATGGAATGGGAGAACGTGCTGGAAACACACCCCTTGCAAGTTTAGTAGCAGTAGTAAACGATTTTATGCCCGGAATCGAAGTCAATATCAATGAAACATCCTTACACAAGGTGAGTCTTTTGGTCGCTACTTTTACTGGCTTTAGAATTCCAGCAAACAAACCTATAGTTGGTGCCAATGTTTTTACGCAAACAGCTGGCATACATGCAGATGGTGATAGTAAAAACAATCTGTATTTCAACGACTTACTCCCCGAGCGTTTTGGGCGGAAACGCAAATACGCTTTAGGAAAAACTTCCGGTAAAGCAAACATTCAGAAAAACCTTCAAGAACTCGGTTTGAGTTTGGATGATGAGGCACTTAAAAAGGTAACCCAACGCATCATCGAATTAGGAGATAAACAAGAACAGGTAACTGCGCAAGACTTACCCTACATCATCTCAGATGTTATGAACAGTGGAGCCAATACCCAAAAAGTATTTGTCAAATCCTACGTACTAACACACTCCAAAGGCTTACAGCCTTCTACTACTGTTGCAGTAGAAATTGATGGTGAAACCTTTGAAGAAAATGCCTGTGGCGATGGACAATACGATGCGTTCATCAATGCCATTAGAAAAATATACGATACCAAGACAGTAGAGCTTCCAAAGTTAATTGACTATGCAGTACATATTCCCCCGGGAAGTACTTCTGCAGCTTTATGTGAAACTACTATTACATGGAAGCAAGAGTCTACAGAATTTGTAACAAGAGGCTTGGATTCTGATCAGACCGTATCAGCTATCAAAGCAACTGAAAAAATGCTCAATATAATTCAAACACAACAGTAACGACATAGATCAAAACATATGAAATTAAATATTGCCCTTTTAGCTGGAGATGGAATTGGACCGGAAGTCATTGACCAAGCGGTAAAAGTATCGAACGCAATCGCTCAAAAATTCAATCATGAAATTAGCTGGACTTCGGCTCTTACAGGAGCTGCCGCAATTGATGCCGTGGGTGAACCCTATCCCGATGAAACACATCAAGTTTGCTTGGATGCAGACGCTATTTTATTTGGCGCCATTGGTCATCCTCGTTTTGATAATGACCCTTCGGCTAAAGTACGTCCAGAACAAGGACTGCTTAAAATGCGACAAAAACTGGGTTTGTTTGCTAATGTGCGGCCCACCTTTACCTTCCCTTCTCTATTAGACAAATCGCCTTTGAAGAAGGAACGAATTGAAGGAACAGATTTGGTATTCTTACGTGAACTTACCGGGGGAATCTATTTTGGTGAACGCGGTCGAAAAGATGATGGAAACACAGCTTTTGATACCTGTACCTATACCCGAGCAGAAGTGAAACGTATCGCAAAAAAAGGATTTGAATTCGCTATGACACGCTCCAAGAGGTTGTGTTGCGTAGATAAAGCTAACGTTCTAGAAAGCTCGCGCCTGTGGAGAGAAACTGTCCAAGCCATGGAAAAAGACTACCCAGAAGTAGAAGTTGCCTATGAGTTTGTTGATGCAGTAGCCATGCGACTAGTTCAGTGGCCCAACAGTTATGATGTACTGATCACAGAAAATTTATTTGGTGATATTTTAACCGATGAAGCTTCTGTAATCTCAGGATCGATGGGGCTTATGCCTTCGGCTTCTGTTGGAGAAGAAAATGCGTTGTATGAGCCCATTCACGGCTCATATCCACAAGCAACAGGACTGAACATTGCCAATCCGTTAGCAACCGTTTTATCGGCTGCAATGATGTTTGAAATGAGTTTTGACCTTCAAGTAGAGGGTGCTTTAATTCGCAAAGTTGTTGAGCAAGCTCTCCAAAAAGGCTATGTTACAGAAGACCTTGCCGATGGTGGAAAAGCTTATGGAACCAAGGAAGTAGGAGACTATTTAGTAGACGCCATTTTAAAATAGATTCTACATTTACTAATACATATTAAAAAAACCCTCCATATGTTCCGTATGGAGGGCTTATTATATCTTTGAAATGAATGCCATAAAATAGATCAAATCCTTTGAAAATCATTTCATTATATTGTATGCTACTTCTCATATCGTGCTCTTCGGACGATACAGAAAGAAATGAAACTGTTTCTGAACCCCTTGAATTGCAGCCAGCTTCTGACTCAGAACTGATGCAAAGGGTGCAGGAAGACGTCTTTAAATACTTTTGGGATTATACACACCCGATTTCAAAACTGAGTCGGGAACGCTTACATGAAAATGACCTTTCATTTGACGCTAATACAGTTACAACGGGAGGATCTGGATTCGGTTTTCTTAATATTTTAATGGGGATAGAGCAGAATATCATCAGCAGAGCAGCCGGAATAAGTCATTTGCTAACCGCACTTAATTTCTTAGAAAATGCCGATCGATTCCATGGCGCTTGGCCGCATTGGATGGATGGTACAAATGGATCCGTGATTCCGTTCAGTTCTATGGACAAGGGTGCAGATTTGATAGAAACTGCCTTGCTGTGTCAGGGGTTGATCTGTATTCGTGAATATTTTAAAAACGGAAACGCCGAGGAACAACAACTAGCCCAAAAAGCTGATACTCTCTGGAAAGGTGTTGAATGGGATTGGTTTACTCAAGGAGAAAATCTGCTTTACTGGCATTGGTCGCCCGACTATTATTTTGAAATCAACCTACCCATCGTGGGGTATAATGAAGGCTTGATTGCCTATGTACTGGCTGCCGCTTCTCCAACACATCCTATAGATGCAGCGGTATACCACCAAGGCTGGGCACAGAATGGGACGATCAGAAGTGAAGTACAACAGTATACAATTCCTTTAATCTTGAATCATGGAGGAGTAAATGATCATGTTGGCCCCTTATTTTGGGCTCATTACTCCTATTTAACTCTAGATCCGCGGGGTTTAACCGATCAGTATGCCAATTATTGGGACCTGGTTCGCAATCACACGCAAATAGTTTTGGAGCATTGTACTCGAAATCCAAATGACTTTTTAGCATATTCAGATAAAAACTGGGGATTAACTGCAAGTTATTCTCGAAATGCAGATGGAAGTACCGGCTATTCTGACCATAGTCCAACCAACGATCAAGGGGTCATAAGTCCAACTGCAGCACTTAGTTCATTCCCCTATACTCCTGAGGCTTCAATGAGGTATTTACGTTACTTATACGAAGAAAAGCAAGAAGACTATATTGGAATTGCTGGTCCGATTGATGCTTATGCTCCGCAATTTCAATGGAAAACACAGCGGTATTTAGCCATAGATCAAGGTACTATTGGCCCTATGATTGAAAACCACAATACACAATTGTTTTGGAACTTATTTATGAATGCACCAGAGATCAGGTCCGGACTTGTAACACTCGGATTTACTTCATCACAACATGGATTTTAAAACTTAACTTTTATTTAGAATGCTCAAAACGCTTCCTTATTCAGAAATTAGTTTAGGTTTGAGAAATAAAATTTAAATTGATCCAATGCTCAGACTAGAACCCTTTACTCCTAAAGACTTTTCAAGGCTTATTCATTGGGTAGGAACAAAAAGAGAATTGATTCAATTTGCCGGAGATCTGTTTACCTTCCCTCTATCAGAAGACCAACTTCAGGAATATCTTAGTCAAAAAAAGCTGGCCCCGAAAAAAATAATACATACAGAATCAGGAGAAGTCATAGGACATTGTGAACTGAATTTTTTAAATGAACATCCAAGGTTATCGAGGATACTGATTGGAAATAAACAAAAAAGAGGACGGGGTTACGGAACTAAAATAATACAGCTAATGATCGATGCAATTCAAAAGGAAATTCCAACCAAACAAGTTGAATTACGTGTTTTTGGGTACAATACCTATGCAATAAAACTCTATAAAAAAGAAGGCTTTGTAATTCAAGAAAAACATACACTTGAATTTCAATATGCTGAGGGCGAATCGTGGACGAACTACTATATGATCAAACAACTCCATAATTAAACGATTATAAAGTGAAAACGAAATCACTTTTACTAGTAAACCAATTGAATATTTTTTATATTGAAGCTAATCTAGCTTAATATTCTATCTTAAACATTTTGTATGAAACCAGCCAAAAGTCTTCAATTTCAAGTTGAAAAAAATAAATTCATCAACCATGCAATTGAAGAAATTCCTGAAGAACAACTAATACTTGCCGCTGATGAGATTAAAGTTAAGGTTGATTTGTTTTCTTTCACATCAAACAACATTACCTATGCGGTTTCTGGAGCAATCATACGGTATTGGGAATTCTTCCCTCCTGTAGGAAAACAAACAGAAGGCTGGGGTGTAATTCCGGTGTGGGGCTTTGCAGATGTTGTAGAATCAAAAGCAGATGGGATCCCAGTTGGAGACCGTATTTTTGGTTACTTCCTTCCTGCTTCCCATTTAAAAATGAAAGCAGGGCATATTACAGCTAAGCGTTTTATAGATGTTACGGAACACCGGTCTACTTTACCGCCAACCTATAATTTGTATAGAAGAGTGCTTTCGGAACCCAACTATGATCAAAAACTGGATCGCGATCGGGCCTTGTTTTACCCCCTTTACATCACATCCTTTTGTTTGTGGGATTCCCTTCAAGAAAACAGCTGGTTTGGGGCAGAGCAAATCATCATACTGAGTGCTTCCAGTAAAACCAGTATTGGTCTGGCTTATGGATTGTACAGCGATGATACTGCACCAAAAGCCATCGGAATAACATCAGAACGCAATCGCGATGCCGTTGTAAAACTGGGTTTGTATACTGAAGTGTATACCTATGAGCAACTAGCAGATGTTGATCGTAAAACCCCGAGTGTTATTGTAGATATGTCGGGTAATAATGCGGTCTTAGTTGATTTGCATAAACGTTTAGGTGATCTTATGAAATTTACGTTCAAGGTTGGACTTACCCATTGGAAAGAATCAAACCCCAACGAAGGAATCATCCGAGAACGTTCTAAGTTTTTCTTTGCGCCAAGTCACATTCAAAAACGAATCGAAGATTGGGGAGCCAGCGAATTTGATCAAAAAACATCACAGTTTATAGTGGATGCAGTTGCAACCACCAAAACATGGCTTCAGTATAAAACACTGGATGGTTTAGCTGATCTTGCCGAGGTATATCCAACGGTATGCAACGGGACATTAGCTGCAGATCAGGGATTAATTGTTAGCATGTAAAAGCGGGTTTTATATTGGCAGTTCAAGATTTCCAGACAATACATTTCGGGAAATAATGATCCGCTGAATCTCTGAGGTTCCCTCATATATCTGCGTGATTTTTGCATCCCGCATAAGACGCTCTACATGGTATTCTTTTACATAGCCATTTCCTCCGTGAATTTGAACCGCTTCTACGGTATGCTTCATTGCAGCTTCCGAAGCGATTAACTTAGCCATCGCACTTGCATAGCCATAGTCTTGTCCACTATCTTTTAAATAAGCAGCTCGATATACTATCATCCGTGCAGCTTCAATATCCATCGCCATATCTGCTAATTTAAAGGCAATGGCTTGATGCTGACCAATAGGCTTTCCAAAAGTTGCTCTTTGATGTGCGTATTCAACGGCCAACTCATAAGCTCCAGCAGCAATACCAAGGGCTTGTGCAGCAATTCCAATGCGCCCCCCTTCAAGAGTTTTCATGGCAAATTTAAACCCAAAACCATCTGCTCCGATTCGGTTTTCCTTTGGAACTTTTACATCTGCATAACTTATGGAATGGGTGTCGGACGAACGAATCCCCATTTTATCTTCTTTTGGACCAATGGTAACGCCTTCCCAATCGCGTTCAACAATAAAGGCATTGATTCCTTTATGCCCCTTGTCTTTGTCCGTATGAGCAATCACAAGCTGAATGGTCGCTTTTCCGCCATTTGTAATCCAGTTTTTTACACCATTCAATACATAATGATCACCTTTGTCTATGGCTGTTGTTCGTTGGGATGTTGCATCACTTCCGGCTTCGGGTTCAGAAAGGCAAAAACAGCCTACCGCTTCCCCCGTAGTTAATCTCGGAATGTATTTTTGTTTTTGTTCTTCGGTTCCGTATTTTTCAAGGCCAAATAAAACAAGAGAATTATTCACGGACATAATCACCGAACAACTGCTATCGATTTTTGAGATTTCTTCCATAGCAATTACATAGGAAAGGGTATCCATACCACTTCCACCATATTTGGGGTCAGTCATCATGCTTAAAAAACCCATTTCACCCATTTCTTTGACAAATTCAGTTGGGTAAGCCATGGTAGTGTCACGTTCAATAACACCATCCTTTAAACGTGTTCTAGCAAATTCTCGTGCAGCTTCTTTAACACTTAAATGTTCTTCTTCTAATTTAAATATCATACTAATGAATTCTATTTGGGTTGATTATGCTTTTTTAATTTGTTCTCGAATCAGACCTTCTTGAGCTACAGAGGCAACCAAGTCTCCATTTTTATTGAAAATACTACCGCGAGCAAAACCCCTCGAATTGGAAGCACTTGGACTATCCATAGCATACAAGAGCCAATCGTCAATAGAAAAGTCTCGGTGAAACCAAAGCGCATGGTCTAAACTGGTATAAAACATACTTTTGGTGTTGAGTTCTTCTCGATGGGGAGCAGTGGCTGTACTCAATAAGTTATAATCAGATGCATAAGCAAGTAGTTGATGATTAAGTGCCACATCATCTCGATTGAGTTTTGCGGCCGAAGTAAACCATAGATTGTCATAGGGGGGACTGTTTTTACTATACTTACTCAAAAAACTTTCTACAGGTCGAATATCAAATACCGTTGGTAATAAGCTTTTTAATCGCTTATAAACTTTTGGTGCTGTCGTTTCAAGCTCATTGATTTGAGCTACAGTAGGAATTAAATTCTCTGGCATAATCAGGTTGGGCATGGGAATTTGATGGTCGATTCCTTCTTCTTTTTTATGAAAAGAAGCCGACATATTGAAAATCGCTACGCCATTTTGCTTGGCAACTACCCTGCGAGTGGTAAAGCTTTTTCCATCCCGAATGGAATCTACTTCATAGGTTATTGGGATATCGAGCTGCCCGCCTAAGATAAAATATGCATGCATGGAATGTGCAAAACGATCTTTGGGAACGGACTGATAAGCTGCATAAAGCGATTGCCCAAGAACTTGTCCTCCAAATACCCGACCCCAGGGGGTTGTGTAGTTTTCACCTTGAAAAGTATTTTCGTCGATTTTCTTGAGAGTCAATAAATCAACTACTTCTTGAATCGTATCCATAGGTTATATTTAAAAAATGCTCCAAATTAAAAACTATAAAAAGGAGCATTCAATGAATTATGATTGCTGTTATTTTTTATAGTCGTGAATCGATTTCCCAGCTTCCGACAACGCTCTCAAAGCATCTGGAACAGCAAAGCGCGCTCCGAAACGAGAAGTGAAATCGTCGCATTCAGCAACAAATTTTTGCATGCCTACAAAATCAATATACGATAAGGCTCCACCGGTAAAGATTGGGAACCCCCATCCTAAAACAGATCCTAAATCCCCATCAACTACACTTTTCAAAACGCCTTCTTCTAAACACTTAAAAGCTTCAATTGCCTGACGGTGTAGAATTCGTTTTCCAACAGTTTCCTTATCGAGATAAGCAACATTAGAATTATATTTTTCTGCAAGTCCAGGCCATAGTTTCTTAGGTGAGCCTTTTGGATAGTCGTAGAAGCCTGCGCCCCACTTCTTCCCTTTACGACCGTGGTTGTCTACAAGGTCTTTTTGCATTTTATATGAACGCTCTTGGAATGCCGGCTTGTTTGGTGTCGGATCGCTTTCATAAACGTGTAATCCTAAAGTAAGGGTTACTTCATCTATTACTGCCAATGGCCCAACGGCCATTCCTTCTCCTTTAGCAACATTCTCTACCATTGCAGCTGGAACTCCTTCTTCTACCATAAAAGATCCTTCGGAAACAAAGGTTCCAAAACAACGGGAGGTGTAAAATCCACGGCTATCGTTTACTACAATTGGAATCTTACCAATAGCAACTGTATAATCTACAGCGGCAGCAATAGCCTTTGCTTCTGTTTTTTCTCCAACAATGATTTCAACTAGAGGCATTTTTTCTACGGGAGAAAAGAAATGAATTCCAATGAAATTTGCTGGACGGGAAGATACTTTTGCTAATTCGGTAATCGGAATCGTTGAAGTGTTGGATGCATATACTTTATCAGTACCAAGAACTGCTTCCGTTTCCGCTGTTACAATTGCTTTTAGCTTTGGATCTTCAAATACGGCTTCAATTACAAGATCACAGTCTTTCATCGACGCAGGATCTGTAGTTGCTTCAATTTTCGAGAGTAACGCTTCCGCTTTTTCGGGTGTAGAACGGTTTTTAGAAATTGCCTTATCTAAAATTGCTTTCGAATAAGCTTTCCCTTTTTCGGCCCCTTCTTGTGAAACATCCTTAAGAACCACATCCATTCCGGCTTTTGCAGAGACATATGCAATTCCAGCGCCCATCATCCCAGCGCCCAAAATACCTAATTTTTTAATTTCGTAGGCAGGCTCAGTCTTTGGACGTGCAATTCCTTTTTTGGCTTTTTGCAATTCCATAAATCCTGTACGGATCATATTTTTTGCTTCCTTAGAAGCCAATAGCTTTATAAAATAGCGGGCTTCAATTTCTAATGCACGATCAATCGTTATGGGCAATCCATCATGGATTACTTTTATAATATAATTTTGCGCTGGATAATTTCCATGTGCCATTTTACTTAGGTTACCTGCAGCACCAACAAGCGTTTGAACTCCGTTTGCAGACCATACATCACCACCTGGAACACGGTGTTTTTTATTATCCCAAGGTTGAACTGGATTTGGATTTGCAAGAATCCAATCCTTCGCTTTTTGAATAAGTTCTTCCTGACTTTCAGCGAGGTCATCTATAAGACCATCTTTTAAGGCTTGAGCGGGACGTACTTCTTTTCCTTGCAAGAGATACATCAAAGAAGTTTGAATGCCTAATAAGTAAGGAACCTTGGAGTTTCCACCACCAGCGGGTAGCAAACCAACCTTAGCTTCCGGAAAACCTAATTTTATTTTTACACTGTTGAGCACTATTCGGTGATGACAGGTCAAACACAATTCCAGTCCACCCCCCATTGCAGTGCCGTTTATAGCAGCAACAAAAGGCTTGCCCGCTGTTTCGAGAGCACGCAGCGCTTGATGCATTTGCATGGTGCCATCAAATGTTTTTTGAGGGTCGTCTCCCATCGTTTGTAATTCTCTCAGATCGGCACCTGGCATAAACATACTTCTGCCAGAAGTTAAAATCATCCCTTTAATTTCTTTGTCAGCAACAACTTGATTTGCTAATTCGATATAGGCGGTTATGAATTCGGTACTGAATAAGTTCGTTGGGTTATTGACTTGATTGATTGAAAGGATTCCGATACCATCCGTTCCAACTTCAAATTCAAAAAGGTCGTTTTTAATATGTTCCATTTGAAATACTTTTTCTTAATTCTTAATTAGACACGTTCAATGATTGTAGCAATACCCATTCCTCCACCAATACATAGGGTGATTAATCCGGTATTTAAATTTCTTCTTTCTAGTTCATCCATAAGCGTTCCAGCGATCATACAACCGGTAGCCCCTAGGGGGTGACCCATAGCAATCGCCCCTCCATTTACGTTTACTATGGAATGGTCAACACCGAGCTTGTCCATAAAATACATTGGAATAGCAGAAAAAGCCTCGTTAACTTCAAATAAGTCAATGTCATTGATGCTCATCCCAGCTTGTTTCAATGCTTTAACACTTGCAGGAACTGGTCCTGTAAGCATGATGGTTGGGTCTGTACCTTCTACGGCTGCAGCACGAACTCTAAACCGAGCTGTTAAGCCTAGTGCTTCACCAATGGCTTTGTTACCGATTAAGGTTGCCCCAGCTCCATCTACAATGGCAGAGGAATTAGCGGCGTGGTGTACGTGATCTAATTCTTCAACTTCTGGATATTTATCGATAGCAACTGCATCGAAACCACCCATAGCTCCCATCATGGCGAAGGAAGGCTGGAGTTTACTTATACCCTCGAGTGTGGTCGAAGGGCGAATGTTTTCGTCTGTAGCTAAAATATCAAGTCCGTTGATGTCTTTAATTGGAATACGTGATACAAAACGTTTGTCCGCCTCTGCTTCTGATGCTCTTCTTTGGGATTCAACAGCAAATAAATCAGTGTCGTTTCTAGAATAACCGTATTTGGTAGCAATCAAATCTGCAGAAATACCCTGAGGAACTAAATTTCTTGGAATCGCTTGCAAAGGATCCATTAAAAAACCTCCTCCATCAGATCCCATAGGGACACGAGACATGCTTTCTACTCCACCAGCGACCATGAGCGAACTGAAACCAGACTTTACATAAGCAGCCGCTTGATTCATAGCTTCAAGACCGGAGCCACAAAAACGGTTTAAGGTTACACCACAGAGGTGATCCCCATAATTCGATTCTTGAGCTGCAGATTTTGCAATGTTTACTCCTTGATCTTTTACTTGAGCAACACAGCCAAAAATTACATCTTCAACCTTAGAGGTATCCAAAGCATTTCTTTCCTTAAGTGCTACTAATACTTGACGAGACAACTCGGTAGGTGTAACTCCATTAAGAGCTCCTTTTTTGTTTCCTTTTCCTCGAACCGATCGAACGGCATCATAAATGTATGCTTCCATCTTTATTTATTTTACTTTTTTAAATTATTCTTAAATTCTTGTATCACCTGCTGTGTAAAAGGGTCAGACAAATTATCAATTACATCTTCTACCAATTGAGTGAAATCTAGATCTACCAATTTAAGTAAGTTTTTTCTTAATAAGCGTTTTGTTTCCGTAAAAACAGGGGTATGTATACTCAACATCTTTTGCAAGTATAATTCCGAACGCTCCAATACCGATTCGACTGCAACTGACTCGTTGACCAACCCAACTTCAAGTGCTTGATCGCTTGTATAAAGTTTCATTTGCTGTACAGCCTCCCATGCTTGTTTTTCGCCTAAGTGATAGGCGTATATATCAGAAAGTAATTCGGGAACTTGCATGGACAACTTAAATTCGTGCATCCCAACAACATGTTTAGCTCCTATACCCATCACCCTATAATCTGCACAAAGGGCCAGAATGGTCGCTCCTGCTGGAGCATATCCCGTAATGGCACACACAAAGGGTTTTGAAAATCGAATCATGGCCTGCAAAGCTTCGTGGTAATAAGTCCAAAATTCTGTAGCTTTTGCTATTCCTCCCATGGCAATATTCACAATATCCAACCCAGCACTAAATCCGTGGGGTCGCCCGCTGAGGATTATACCACGAACCGAATCGTCTTGATCCAATACCGTAAAAACATGTTTCAAATCACGAACCATAGCCGTATTGATTTGATTGACCTTACCACCATCCAACTGGACTATGGCGTAGTTTTCTTTTCGTTCAACAGTAATTGAGGTATAGTTCATGGATTCAAAAGCGTATCAATAAAAACAAATATAGAAATATATTGGTTATGTTCTTAATTAATTTAAAAAATGAATGCTTACAATTTTTAAATCTGCTTTAAAATCGTTTAATTTGACAACAAATGAGCAAGAAAGAGGATACAGATAAAATCAATAAACGCAAGAGAGGTCGTCCAAATGAGAAATCGGGAATCGATCAGGGAGCGATTCTAAACAAGGCGTTAAAAGAGTTTTCAAAACACGGCTATGGCGGGACGAGCATTAATAAAATCTCAACTCAATGCGCGGTCAATGATTCCTTGTTACACTATCATTTCGGGAATAAAGAAGACTTATGGAAAAAAGCGGTAAGCACTGCTTTTGATGCTTATTTGAAAGAATCTGTAACCACCTTTAAGCTCCTAAAGCATTTATCGCTAAAAGATACTGCAAAGACCTTGGCACGTCAGTTCATATACTACAATTCAAAATTCCCAGAACTCTATTTGGTCATTGTACACGAAATGACACAAGAATCCCCTCGAAGTGACTGGTTAATTGAGCATGTTCTCAAACCGCTAACTTTAAAGACTAGTCAATTACACAGAATGTTAGTTAAAAAGGGTTTGATCGAAGATTTTCCAATCCCAAACTTAACTACAATTTTTTTCAGTGCTGCCAACTCCATTTTCTTGTTCAACTATCAAATGAAAAAGCAATTCGGTATTGATCCCTTTGATGAAAAAGAAGTAGAAAAACACGCCGATATCATTGTCAAGATTTTTTATCCCAACATATAACCGAGCAACTATTAGCAACTGGGAAAAGATACAGCTACGTGAATTGCCAAGCCGCCTTCTGATGTTTCTTTAAAGTTAGAATTCATTGCCTGCCCTGTTTCCCACATGGTTTTTACGACCTGATCAAAGTTCACAACCGCATCTTCGGGATTGCCGTTCAAGGCTAAATTTGAAGCCATAATGGCTTTGATGGCTCCCACAGAATTCCGTTCAATACAAGGCACTTGAACCAGTCCCTGTATCGGATCATAAGTCAACCCCAAATGATGTTCCATGGCAATTTTTAAAGAGCTGTTGAGTAGCCCTTATAGCTTAAATACTTTAAAAAATAAGGAGCAGTTTGCTCAACTCATTTTAAATACGTTAATTGAAGGATGATGTCGACTAAATTTATAAATACATTTTTAAAAATATTGGTGCTTTTTTTTGGTGCGCTACTCGCACTCCTATTGATAGCAAGAACACCTAATGTTAGTGTTGAAACCCTAGAGGAACTGTATACGGACTCCAATTCGCAATTCATTTCTGTTGATGGACTTGAAGTTCATTACAAAGATGAAGGAGCTGGCTTTCCAATTGTTCTCCTGCACGGCACCAGTGCCTCCTTACACACTTGGGATGCTTGGACCGAAGAGCTTATAAAAGAGTATCGTGTCATTCGTATGGATCTTCCAGCCTTTGGTATTACGGGTCCAAATGCAACAAATCAATATGATATAGCAACCTACAATCGTTTTTTAGAGCAGTTGCTGAACCAACTTGAAGTTACTGAATTTGTTCTTGCTGGAAACTCTCTAGGGGGTTCTATTGGTTGGCATTACGCCTCAGATCACCAAGAACAAGTAAAGCAACTAATTTTACTAAATCCAGCTGGATTCCCATCAGAAAAGGAACGTCCCCTAATTTTTAGATTGGCTTCAATTCCGGTGCTCAATCAACTTTTAAAACTCATCACCCCCAGATCCTTTGTAAAAGACAATTTGGAAGAAGTCTATTTCGATGACAGTAAGGTAAGCGAGGCATTGATTGATCGTTATCATCAAATGGTTTTAAGGGAAGGCAGTCGTGCTGCTTTTATTGAACGTGCAAATTTAGAAGGGCAAGATGATACGGATCGCTTGTCACAAGTGCTAGCCCCGACTTTACTTATTTGGGGCGAAAACGACCTTTGGATACCCGTCGAAAATGGAGCGAAATTCATGAACGAACTCCCAAACAGCAGTTTGATTGTCATGAAGGAAACGGGCCATGTACCCATGGAAGAACGTCCCATGGAAAGTGTGGCACATGCACTCCAATTCATCAAACAAAACTTTATAAAAGATTCCCTCCTCGGAACAGAAAACATAAACTGATATGATACAACTATATTGCATGGGAGGCATTTATTTCATCCTCGGAATTGTTCATTTTACCCATACCGGTTTTTACAGACCCATGATGCCTAAATTCTTACCTGCACACGATGCATTAATTTATTGGAGTGGTATTGCCGAGATTGTACTGGGCTTAGGAGTGCTTTTTCCCGTGACAAGAAGCATTGCACTATGGGGTATTATTGCTATGCTAACCGTATTTTTAGTAGTACACGTCAATATGCTGCTGCCGGGAAACAGGTTGGGTATGTCCCTTTGGGCGCTTGGACTTCGAATTCCAATACAATTTGCCCTCATGTATTGGGCCTATGTGAACCTTCCTTAAAGGCTATTTGCTTTCTTTATTCTTTTAAGTTCTTTCTTAATCAACCGATTCCAAACAGTGTATCCTTTGGAATTCAAATGCAAACGATCGGATATGAACAACGAATCATTGGGTTTATTGTCTTCAGCTAAGAAAGCGGAAGCAGTAGACACAAAATAAAGTCCCTCTTTACGGGCGCATAATTCCTCAACCAAGCGATTTACTTTTTCAATAGCGTTCCATTGCTTCCATCGGCTCGGTGTAGGCGTTATCTCTATAAAGACTATGGGTGTTGATGGATATTTTTCTCGAACTTGTCTTATAAAGTACTTGATTAAACGTAAAACCTTCTTTGGGCTTTCATCTTCTGGAACTCCTTTGATGTCGTTGGCAACAAAGCAGACGATAATTTCTGGATTGTGGTTGGCTAAAATCCGATCGGTATAAAAAATAATATCCCGAAAATGAGCACCTCCGTAACCTCTTTTAATAACTGGAAAAGGCTTCATGTCTTCCTCAAGGGTATTCCATAAACGAATACTAGAACTTCCTATAAACAAAATAGCATTATCAGGGTATTCTTGAGTTTGATCCAAGGCTTCGAACTGACGGACTTCTGGAGCTACCCAGCTATAGCTTTCAAGCGGATATTGCTTTAAGGAAATACACGAAACTAAGCTGAACCCAATACACACAAACAAAATGCATATCGTATGATATATAATTTTCAATCGAATCATCTTTAAATACCTAAGGTAACTAATTGATTTGTAACATAAAAGTTTTGATGTTGGCATCGAATTTGTTACTTTGACATTACTCAAATTTTACATCATGAAATACAAAGTTCTCTTAGGACTCTTGGCTTTTTGCTGCTGTATAGTCGCTCAAGCACAAGTAAAAGACAGTCTAACAACAAAAAATAATTTCTTTACATTTTCACCTTCCAAGCTCTTAACCAAAGGGCAATGGGACATAAAGTGGTTCTACAACCTGTATACTGAGGTTAAAGAGGTTGATAAAAATGGTACTCTATCGGATCGTCCTCGGCGAAATTTTTTCACATCTTCCCTTGATGTTTTTTACTGGAATCAATGACTCCAAGACAATAAATTTAGGGCTTAGTATTGAATACCGTTCCAATACAATTAATGGAATGGATGCTTTATCTGTTTTTGAATTTAAAAACAATCCTGCTCAATTCAGTAGATCGGGAATAACGAGTTTTGCTCCCTCAATAAAATTTTCACCCATAAAATTGGTGAGTAATTTTACAATACAATCAGCATTTCACATCCCAACAATTGATCAAGAAGAAATATCATCTGTCTTTTTAGACCAAAAAGGTTTTATTTGGCAAAACAAATTTTTCTATGACTATGTATCAAATAACGAATTGTTTCAAATTTTTACTGAGGTAAATACGCTATACAGTTTTGGAAAAAAGAATCCAGTTATGCAAACGATTCTCTTGGGGTTGCTCCGGGTGTTTTTGTTAGTTGTTTCCCTAATCAAAACTTTACAGTTCTTGGGCTCGTTCAGCACTATAACCTGATCGCAATAAACAATGGCTTCTCACAAAACTATACTGCTGTTGGTGCTGGAGCAAAATACCAGCTAACCCGTGCTATTAACCTGGAGGTTATCTACACCAATTTTGTTCGTGGAAATGACACCGGTTTAGAACAAACTTTTAATTTTGGCTTACGAGCTTTATTAGACTAGACCCTATGATTTTAATTCAAAAACCTAAGGGTGTATTCCTCTTCATTTTCTTATTTGGTTGGGTGCTTGCAGCACAACAAAACAAAGTGCCAATTATTGGTGAAATTAAAGTAGAGGGGTTAAAAAAGTCAGAGCGGAGTTTCATTGATATACTCATTCATAGTGAAGCAGGGAAAGCAATTGACAGTAGGCTAGTTCAGGCCGATATATTACGCTTAATCCGAGAACCTGCGGTGAGCAACGCTACCTATGAAATCATACAAATTGATGAAAAAGAAGCTGAATTGGTTTTCCACATTGAAGAAAATTTCACCCTTATTCCGGCAGTGGACTTGTGGACTAGAGTTGAAGATCAATTTGCTTATCATTTAGGAATCAATGATTACAACTTTTTAGGACGCGGTTATACCGCAGTTTTTTTTTTACAGAAAAAATATTTATTCAGGGTACGGCTTTTTGTTTGGAAATCCCAATTTTATAACGTCTCAATTAGGGTATAAAATAATCGGTCAGCACAATAAAACGCTGGAGCCTATTCGAGATGAATTCAATGAGTCCTTTTATGATTACACCAACAACTCCCTAGAAATGCTGCTAGGCTATGAATTGAATTTAAAAAATAAAGTGAGTGTCGGGTTTGGACTAATTACTGAAAAGTACTTAAAAAAATAGGGAGAAGATCTTCCTGAAGTACCTAATGAATTTGAAACAAATAAATATTTAGGCAAGGCCTTTTATGATAATAACGCCTTAAATTATCACTATTATTTCACAGAAGGTTATAGAAGTTTTACGAATTTTACTTTTGTGACGGGAAAAAACGTCAATGGTGACCGACAGTTTGTCTCTTTTGAAAATAATTTATTTTTCTATAAAAGAATAAAAAGTAAAGGCAATTGGGCTACCCGACTTAAAATTGGTTTGGCAACCAACACTCCCTCTCCTTTTCCTCCTTTTGCGATAGACAACAACGAGAAAATTCGAGTAATTGGAAATTTGGTAAAGCGCGGTAGCGGTGTTTGGGCGGTGAATACCGAGTATAGTCATACCCTAATTGAAAAGAAATGGTTTGTATTACAAGCCAACAGATTTTGGGATATTGGAAGTTTACGACAAGCCGGTGAAAATCTCAATACCTTTTTCAAAAACAAATCCATAGAAACGCACTCAGGTGTAGGGGTGCGAATAATTCACAAATTCATCTTCAGAGCCATCATTCGAATCGATTATGGGTTCTCTTTCGACAACAGTCCCGGCGGGTTGGTTTTTGGTATCGGTCAGTATTTTTGAGCCTAGAGCAAATACTCCGTATTTACAAAGTTAGATTCTTTAGAATTCATAAGCGTATCTAAGATCTCGTTGTTGTAAGGCGTGTCTTTGGCAGCCACAAACGTTCGAATAGAAAATGAACGAAGTGCATCGTATACACTTAACGTACCCACAGCAGAATTTTTACGTCCCGTAAACGGATATACATCCGGTCCACGTTGACAAGCGCTGTTTAAATTAACACGACATACCAAGTTGGCTAATACATCAATCAGCGGAGCTAATTTACGAACATCTCTTCCAAACAAACTAACCTGTTGTCCGTAGTCCGAAGTAGCCATGGCATCTAGAGGTTCATTAATATCAGAGTAAGAAATCACCGGTACTACGGGTCCAAACTGTTCTTCATGGTAAACACTCATCGTATCATTAACTGGGTATAAAACAGCCGGGAAAGAGTAATTATCCGTCAACTCCCCTCCTCTTTTATTCATTATTTTTGCGCCTTTTGCAACCGCATCTTTGATCAATTCTTGTATATAAGCAGGTTTTCCGGGTTCTGGCAAAGGCGTTAAGAAAACATCATCTTCCCAAGGCAAACCAAACTTTAAAGCATCTACTGCTTCCGAAAAACGTTTGTTAAACTCATCAACGATGGATTCATGTACATACAATACTTTTAGTGCTGTACAACGTTGACCGTTGTAGGATAGTGAACCAGAAATACACTCCTTTATGGTAGAATCTAAATCCGCATCTGGTAAAATAATACCCGGATTTTTTGCCTCCAATCCCAAAACTAAACGCAAGCGGTTTTTATAGGGGTGCAAATCTTGAAGAGCAACGGCTGAGGAACTGTGCCCTATCAGAGCCAATACATCTACTTTTCCCGTTTCCATAATAGGAGAAGCAATTTTGCGTCCACGTCCAAAAAGAATATTAACTACACCAGCTGGAAAACTCTCTTGGAATGCTTTCAACAAAGGTGTTATTAGTAATACTCCGTGTTTTGCAGGTTTGAAAATTGTAGTATTCCCCATAATAATAGCAGGAATAAGCAAACAAAAAGTTTCATTTAATGGGTAATTATACGGTCCTAAACACAAAATTACGCCCAAAGGGCCTCTTCTAATATGAGCATGGATACCCGATTGTTTGTCAAACTTAGCGCTTTTACGATCCAATTTTTTATAGGCCTCGACGGTATCAAAAATATAATCTACGGTACGATCAAATTCTTTATAAGAATCTGCTTTATTTTTCCCTATTTCCCACATAAGCAACTCTACTACTTGCTCCCGAGAATCTTTCATTTTTTCTGCAAAGGTTGTCAAGCATCGCAAACGATCTTTAACCTTCATTGTTGGCCAAACCCCCTGACCTCTGTTGTACGCTTTTTCAGCAGCACCTAATGCAGCCAAAGCTGCATCCGTTTCCATATCGGGAATAGAGCCTAAAAGTGTTGGTCCCACATGACCGTCTTTACCTTCCGATTGTATGGTCGAATACACTTCAGACGTAGCACCATTCCAGGTATGCAATACGCCGTCTACCAAATACTCATTGCAGTGGATGTGGTTCTTAAATTGTGGGGATACCATAGTAGCATTTTTAGAAAGCTGCGTCATAATGAAGTTTTGTTTAACTTTTTGATGATAATATTAAACCAAGTTAATGATTATATTGTGAATAGTAAATAAAATCAGACGAAATGCGTTTATTTCATGAATTAATTACGTTCAAAAATATTAAAAATTAGTTAGAAGAAAAAGTTGTTAGTCCATTTAAACTCAAGTATCTTTAAGTTAATAATGCAATCAAATTTTTTATGCATACACATCCCCTTTCAAAAAAAATCGGACTCTTTGCTGGGCCCTTACTTTTTATAACGGTTCTCAACTTTCCATTTGGCACTTTATCCTTTGAAGCTACAGCAGTTCTCGCTACCGCTTTATGGATGGTAAGTTGGTGGATTAGTGAAGCTGTATCTATTTCGGTAACTGCATTACTTCCATTAATCATTTTTCCATTGACAGGTGTTATGGCAGTTAATGATGTTGGGGCAAACTACGGAAGCTCCATTGTATTTCTGTTTTTCGGAGGGTTTGTTTTAGCTTTAGGTCTCGAAAAGGTAAACTTGCACCGAAGAATTGCCCTGACCATTATAAAGAAAACGGGGACCTCACCCAATAAAGTGATTTTGGGTTTTATGATCGCAACCGCGTTCATGAGTATGTGGATCAGTAATACCGCAAGTACAGTAGTTATGCTTCCCATTGCCTTGTCCGTAATTAATTTACTCATCGACCAACAAGAATCTTCAACAAAACAAACACAAAATTTTGCTTTGAGTGTGATGCTGGGAATTGCATTTTCGGCTAATGCTGGAGGAATTGCAACTGTAATTGGTACTCCCCCAAACTCGGTACTCATCGGGCTTTTAGAGAATGAATACCAAATACAGATTTCTTTTGTCAAATGGATGATGATCGGTTTGCCATTTGCTATCGTGATGATTACTGTAATATATCTTGTTTTGGTATACGGAATGTTTTCAACAAAAGGCCTTCAGTTTAGCGCCTCACAAAAAGTAATCGACAATGAACTTGAAAAGTTAGGCCCTATCAGACCGAAGGAAAAACAGGTTCTGTGGGTATTCGGAATTGTAGTATCTCTTTGGATTTTTAGGACTTTAATTAACTCCGTCTTCCCTGGGCTAAAACTATCGGACACCGTCATTAGTATTCTAGGGGCCCTTGCCCTTTTTGCTATACCTTTTGATTTGAAAAAAGGGGACTTTATTTTAGATTGGCAGGATACACAAAAATTATCTTGGGGAATTCTCATTCTTTTTGGCGGTGGGCTTGCGCTAGCTAAAGGAATGTCAGCAACGGGAATTGTATCGCTGATCACAACCTATATTGCCGAAGGAAACTTCAGCATTCTTCTAACTGCATCCTTCCTGATTATCCTGATGCTCTTTATGACAGAACTGATGAGTAATGTGGCGCTTGTAGCTGTATTAGCTCCTGTAGTTGCTGGAATTGCGCTTGGTCTTGAAATACCCTTACTCTATTTATTAATCCCGGTAACCATGGCAAGCAGTTGTGCATTTATGCTGCCCATGGCAACACCCCCTAATGCAATTGTATTTGCCAGTGGGTTTATTAAGGTACATGAAATGGCACGGGTTGGAATTATAATCAACTGTATTGCTGTAGTACTCCTGATAGCTGTTTTTGAATTTGTACTACCCTTAATTTTTTAGAAAATCAAATAAATCGGGCTTGTCGTTAAGGTATTCTCCAAAGAATCCTTGGGTTTTCATTCGTTCCATAAGCGGAACAAAATCTGCTTCCTTTTTCAACTCGACACCAACTACAGCGGGAGCAAAATGCTGGTTGCTTTTTTTTGAAAATTCAAAGTGTGTAATGTCATCATTAGGTCCTAAAACATGAGTAACAAAATCTTTTAGAGCCCCAGCTCGTTGCGGAAAACGAACGATGAAATAATGCTTTAATTGGGCATAGAGTAAAGCGCGTTCTTCAATTTCTGGAGTACGGGTAATATCGTTATTTCCGCCACACAGAATTACTGCAACTTGCTTTCCTTTAATGGTTGATGCATATTGATCCAAAGCAGCAATAGCCAATGCCCCAGCCGGTTCGGCAACAATACCTTCTTTATTATATAAATCTAAAATCTCTTGGCAAATTCGACCTTCAGCTACTGTAATACAGTCATCTAAATGTTCTTCACAAATCTCATAACTTAGGTTTCCTACCTGTTGAACTGCAGCACCATCAACAAACTTATCTATCTTTTGCAGTCTTGTATTTTTCTTGTTTTCAAGAGAAATTTTCATTGAAGGAGCGCCTAAAGGTTCTACTCCAATTATTTTTGTGTTCGGAGATAAGGCCTTAAAAACAGTTAAAATTCCCGAAATCAAACCACCACCACCAATGGGAACAAATACATAATCCAAAGGTTTGTTTGCTTGTTTTATAAGTTCAATGGCAATTGTTGCTTGTCCCTCGATTACATCCACATCATCAAATGGATGGACAAAAGCTAGTCCGTCTTTTTTACAATGGGCAAGCGCAGCTTGCTGCGAGTCGTCGTAGGTGTCTCCTATCAAAACAATAGAAACATAAGGCCCCCCAAACATCTTTACCTGTTCCACCTTTTGATTTGGGGTTGGTATGGGCATGTAAACGATTCCCTTAATCTTCAGTTGATTGCACGAAAAAGCAAAGCCTTGAGCATGGTTACCTGCACTTGCGCAAACAATTCCTTTATTAAGCTCTTTTGGATCAAGTGCGTTTATCTTATTGTAAGCACCTCTTATCTTAAAAGAACGTACCTGTTGTTGGTCCTCTCTTTTGAGGAAAACGGAGGAAGAAAAGACATCAGATAAACGGTTGTTATATTGCAAAGGAGTCTCCAGCACTACATTCGAGAGAACTTGTAGTGCTTTTTGGGCTCCTAAAACTGTGGGTTTTTTATGCAATAGTTATACGATTTTTTTCATTGCTGTCATCGAATCACGCAGTTCGTAACCGATCATTTCGATAGGGTGAAAACGAATGATTTCATTGATGTCAATGAGTTGTTTATTATCGACACCATTATTTTGATCAGCAGCAAAAGCTGTTCCAATAACATCAATATTAATTTTTTTCATAAACTCGGTAAGCATTGGCTTACACGCATGATCGAATAGGTAGCATCCGTATTCTGCTGTATCCGAAATAACACGATTCATTTCAAATAATTTTTTACGTGCAATGGTATTTGCAATTAATGGTGTTTCGTGCAAAGACTCATAGTATGCAGACTCTTCTTTAATGCCAGCTGCCACCATTGTGTCAAAAGCAAGCTCTACTCCTGCTCTAACAAATGCTACCATCAAAACGCCATGATCGAAGAACTCTTGCTCTGAAATTTCTTGGTCGGTTACCTTTGTTTTTTCAAAAGCAGTTTCGCCAGTTGCCGCTCTCCAGCCCAAAAGATTTTTATCATCATTAGCCCAATCCTCCATCATGGTCTTAGAGAAATGACCCGACATAATATCATCCATATGTTTATGGAATAAAGGCTCCATAATTTCTTTTAACTCTTCTGAAAGCTCAAATGCTTTAACTTTTGCAGGATTAGAAAGACGATCCATCATGTTCGTTATTCCACCGTGTTTGAGGGCTTCGGTAATGGTTTCCCATCCGTACTGAATTAATTTTGCAGCGTAAGCTGGCTCAATGCCTTGTTCAATCATTTTGTCGAAACACAAAATTGAACCGGTTTGAAGCACCCCGCATAAGATGGTTTGCTCTCCCATTAAATCGGACTTAACTTCAGCTACAAAAGAAGATTCTAATACACCTGCACGATGACCACCAGTAGCAACAGCATAGGCTTTTGCTTGATCTAATCCATGACCTTGAGGATCATTTTCAGGATGAACAGCAATTAGAGTCGGTACTCCAAAACCTCTTTTATATTCTTCTCTTACTTCAGAACCAGGACACTTTGGGGCTACCATAATAACCGTAAGGTCTTCACGAACCTGAGTTCCCTCTTCTACGATATTGAACCCATGAGAATAAGAAAGTGTAGCTCCTTTTTTCATTAAGGGCATCACGGCTTGTACTACAGGCGTATGGTTTTTATCCGGTGTAAGGTTGATAACAACATCTGCATCTGGAATCATTTCTTCATAACTGCCTACAGAAAACTGATTGTCAACTGCGTTTTGATAGGAAGCTCTTTTTTGATCAATTGCACCTTGACGTAAAGCATACGCAATATTCAATCCAGAATCGCGCATATTCAGCCCTTGGTTTAATCCTTGTGCACCGCAACCTACGATTACAATTTTTTTGCCAACTAAAGCTGCAATTCCATCTTCAAATTCTGAAGCATCCATGAAACGACATTGCGCAAGTTGATTGAGTTGATCTCTAAGTGAAAGTTGATTAAAATAATTTGCCATTGTAAATAGTTTAGTCTTTATTTTGTTGTTTAAATGAGTTGAGAATCTCTGAGATTCCCATTTTTTCTTTTGTAATTGATATTCTTCCCGAGCGAACAAACTGCAGCAAGCCATATGGGGCAAGTGCTACTCGTAGCTCTTCGGTTTCATCGCGAAAACCTGTTTTTTCAATAACAAAATATTCTGGCGAAACGGTCACAATATTAGCGTGACTGTCTTTGATCATATTTTGAATTTGACGTTCTTCGAACAAAGAACTTGATTTTACTTTATATAATGCTGATTCTTGAAAAATAGTTTCTTCGTCTGTGTGATAAAAAGCTTTTATAACATCAATTTGCTTTTCAATCTGTTGAACAATTTTTCGAACTCCCGATTCCGTCATGCTAACTACAATGATGAATCGAAACACATCAGGGATTTCAGACTGTGAAGTAGAAAAACTTAAGAAATCAATATGTCTTTTTAAGAAAATAGCAGAAATACGGTTCAGCAAACCTACATTATTTTCTGTGTATATGGATATGGTGTATTTTGTTAATTCGCTCATTATTTCAATCGTATATCGGAAACCGAGGCACCCGTAGGTATCATCGGAAACACATTAGCTTCTTTTTCTACACATACTTCAAGGAAGTAAGGTTTGTCAGATGCAATCATTGTTTCAATGGCTTGATCTAAATCTTCTCGCTTACTTACGCGTTGTGCGTCTATATGATATCCTTTTGCAATGGTCACAAAATCTGGATTGGTCATTTCGGTAGATGCGTATCGTTTGTCAAAAAACAATTGCTGCCATTGACGTACCATACCCAAATAATCGTTGTTTAAAACAACAATTTTGACAGCCGTTTTATTCTGAAAAATAGTGCCCAGTTCTTGAATGGTCATTTGGTAACCACCATCCCCAATAATAGCAACTACTTCACGATCAGGCGCTCCCATTTTAGCCCCAATTGCGGCGGGTAATGCAAAGCCCATAGTCCCTAAACCACCTGAAGTAACATTACTTTTGGATCGAACAAATTCGGCATATCGACAAGCAATCATCTGATGTTGTCCAACATCTGTAACAATTACCGCATCTCCTTTTGTAAATTTATTAATCCCAACAATTACCTCACCCATGGTCAGGCCTTCTTTGGTTGGTTGGGTGTCACCATTAATAACCTCTTTAATTTCAATTGCCATATGATCAGCAAAAAGCTGTTTCCAATCGGCGTATTCTTGGTGTTTAACTAAACGGGTAAGCTGAGGAAGGCTTTCTTTACAGCTACCCAAAACAGGAAAATGAGCTTTTACATTTTTACTGATTTCAGCGGGGTCGATTTCTAAATGAACTACCGTAGCTTGTTTTGCATAGGTTTCTAGATTTCCGGTTACACGATCATCAAAGCGCATTCCGATAGCAATCAAAACATCGCATGCATTTGTTAAAACATTAGGCCCATAGTTTCCATGCATCCCAACCATTCCAAAATTAAGCGGATGTTTGGTAGGAAGTGCGGATAAACCGAGGATAGTCCATACGGCTGGAATACCAGAAGTCTCAACAAAGGCTTTAAATTCTTCTTCCGCTTTCCCAAGAATAACGCCTTGTCCCCAAATAATCATGGGTCTTTTTGCCTTATTTATAAGTTCAGCTGCAGCAGTAACTTGCTTTGTATCGAGACTGGGTTCAGGTACATAACTCCGAACCCCTTTGCATTTTTCATATGAAAAGTCGAATAACTCAAACTGTGCATCTTTTGTAATGTCTATGAGAACCGGTCCTGGTCTTCCCGATCGGGCAATATAAAAAGCCTTGGCCATAATCTCAGGAATCTCACTTGCTTTGGTGATTTGATAGTTCCACTTGGTTACTGGAGTAGAAATCCCAATGATATCCGTTTCTTGAAAAGCATCAGAACCCAATAAATGTGAAGCTACTTGGCCAGTAATACAGACCATGGGTGTAGAGTCGATTTGAGCATCTGCAATCCCGGTCACTAAGTTGGTTGCTCCAGGGCCAGACGTAGCCATAGCAACTCCCACTTTACCTGAAGTACGGGCATAGCCCTGCGCAGAATGTGTAGCTCCTTGCTCGTGTCTTGTTAAAATATGAGTCAAATTATCACTATACTTATACAACTCATCATAAATAGGCATGATCGCACCTCCTGGGTATCCATAGATCAATTCTACTCCTTCTTCCAAAAGACAACGTATTACAGCTTCAGCTCCTGAAATAGGATTCATTTTTTGATTTTCCATATTAAAACTCGTCCGTTACACAACCCTCTGAAGCTGTAGAAACGTTTTTAATGTATTTATATAAAACCCCACGTTGGAATTTGTATGCCGGCTCTTTCCAATTTACTCTTCTTGAAGCCAATTCTTGATCGCTAACCAACACCTTCAGGGTGTTGCTTTCTGCATTTATTTCTATAATATCACCATTTTCAACTAGGGCAATGGCTCCACCGGTTTGGGCTTCGGGAACAATGTGACCCACTACAAAACCGTGGGTTCCTCCCGAAAATCGTCCATCCGTAATCAGAGCAACGTCATTACCTAGGCCTGCGCCCATAATGGCGGCAGTTGGCTTCAACATTTCAGGCATTCCTGGTCCCCCTTTAGGGCCTTCGAAACGAATGACTATGACTTCTCCTTTTTGAACTTCTCCTTTTCCAATTCCTTCATTGGCTTCGTATTCACTGTTATAAACTCGTGCCGGGCCTTTGAATAGCAAGCCTTCTTTTCCTGTAATTTTAGCAACTGATCCTCCTGTAGCCAGGTTTCCTTTTAAAATACGAATGTGTCCACTCGCTTTAATTGGATTAGCAACTGGATGGATTAAATCCTGACCTTCTTTTAAATCCGCTACTGCTTCTAAATTTTCAGCTAAGGTTTTACCAGTAACGGTAAGGCAATCTCCATGAAGCATACCTTCTGCAAGCATAAACTTCAATACAGCAGGAACTCCACCAACATTATGCAAATCTTCCATTAGGTATTTACCACTTGGTTTTAGATCTGCTAAAAAGGGGGTCTTATCCATTAACAATTGGAAATCATCCAGCGTAAATTCAATCTGTGCTGCTTTAGCTATAGCAAGAAAATGAAGTACAGCATTGGTAGAGCCACCAAGAACAGCTACCAAACGAATCGCATTTTCTAAAGATTTTTTAGTTACAATATCGGAGGGCTTGATGTCGTGTTCGATCAAATGACGAAGAGCAGCTCCTACGCGTTCGCATTCCTCTTTTTTATTGGAACTTACCGCTGGGTTTGACGAATTATAGGGCAATGCCATTCCTAAGGCTTCGATGGCAGAAGCCATCGTATTTGCGGTATACATACCCCCACAAGCCCCAGCTCCGGGACATGCTTTTTTGACAACTTGCTTGAATTCAGATTCTTCCATTGTACCGGCGACCTTCTCCCCCCAAGCCTCAAAAGCAGATACAATATCGAGCTTTTTATCTTTATGACATCCAGGTGCAATGGTACCTCCATACACTAAAATTGAGGGGCGATCCAAACGCAACATGGCCATCAAAGCCCCGGGCATATTTTTATCACAACCTACAACAGTAACCAAAGCATCGTAGGACATGGCTTGTACAACGGTTTCCATAGAATCTGCTATAACATCTCGTGAGGGAAGTGAAAAGCGCATTCCGGGTGTACCCATAGAAATTCCATCACTCACACCAATGGTGTTGAAAATCAAACCAACCAAATCAGAAGCTTGAACTCCTTTCTTGATATCGACAGATAAATCATTGAGGTGCATATTACATGGATTTCCTTCATAACCTGTTGAAGCTATGCCGATTAATGGTTTTTTAAAGTCCTCATCGGTCAATCCTATAGCATGTAACATGGCTTGGGCAGCAGGCTGCGTTGGATCCTGTGTTACTGCTTTACTAAACTTATTATATTTCATTCTAATTTAAAATCTAATTCGAATTTATAACACTTAAAAAAAGCTTAGAAACTATTTTTTAAAAATCGCCCTAAATCCAAAAGGTTATAAAATCCATAAATGCTTGTTATAAATAATATTAAGGTTTATAAACAAACGATATTCAACATTAATTTTTACTTGAAATTCTTCTGTAAATAAAAGAATTTTACCCCATTAATTCACCCTAAAACTTCTCTTTTATTGAAAGTGTAATTTTTTGTGTTATTAGCCCCATTATTAGCGGTAATTCATAGTATTCATCGGTGCATTTTATTGATTTCGTAATATGGTATTCATTTCAAAAAACAAGGACTTTACCAGCAAAGATAAATACCTTATTATTGCACAAATAAAATAGATATGGAAAAGACCGTTAGTGAGGCAATAACATATAGAAGATCAGTAAGACGCTACGACCCTAAGCAACAACTGAACACAACAGAGGTTCAAAACTGTATTCGTGAAGCAACCCTAGCGCCAACGAGTAGTAATTTGCAATTATGGGAATTCTACCACATAAGCAACCCGGAAACGCTTAAGGTGCTATCAAAAGCCTGTTTTGGACAATCCGCAGCCTCAACTGCCTTACAATTTGTTATTCCAGTTGTTCGCAAAGATCTTTGGAGAAAAAGAGCCGCTGCTAACCTAAATTTCCTAAGCAGTCAGTTTGATTCCCAAGAACATCGAAATGCAAAAAAAGAGCAAAGAACTTTAAAGTATTACAATAAATTAGTCCCCACACTTTACCGAGAATTTTTTGGAATATTGGGTTGGTCAAGAAAAATTGTAGCCATTACTATCGGTCTCTCACGCCCCATGTATCGTGAGGTTGGTCGTTGTGACCTGCGGATCATTGGACATAAAAGCGCAGCCCTTGCAGCCGAAAATTTTATGATCAGTATGGCAGCAAAAGGAATGGACACTTGCCCCATGGAAGGATTCGATTCTAAGCGTGTAAAGAAAATTCTTGGCCTGCCTAAGAAGGCAGAAATCAGTATGATTATTGGTTGTGGATATCGAGACAAGGGTGGTATTTATGGCCCACGCTTTAGGGTTCCTTTCGAGGAAGTTTATCGAGCGATATAAACCGAATCGTATCGCCTTCTTTTTTTTGAACTAAAACATTTAATGCTTCTTCTGTGAGTTGGAAAATTCGAGGATATCCTCCCGAAACTTGACCATCAACCCCAGCAATTAACAGTTTTCCTGAAGGTGTTATCTGCACAGTACCGGGACGTACAGCACCACTCAACATGGATACTGAATCCATAGAAAACGGGCTAGCAATTCGGTAACCCATTCGATTTTGGCTTGAAATTACAAAACCTTTCCTGAAAATCTCCTGTTGTATATGCTCAGATAATACACCAAATTCTGGACCTTCTTCAACTGCTAAATCATTACTCAAGAGGTAGGAGTCGTCCCAACGAATTCGCGCATTGCTTTTATTAATCGCTTTATTAGATTTAATCCAAAAGATTGGGTTGCCCTTTTTCAGGATCGCCTTGGGGGTTAATGGCTTATAAAAAGAGGTGCTCCCCAACACTACAGGACTTATGATGGCATGATTGATTTTGATATAGGTCCGTAACCCCTTTGTGGCTCGTCTAAGCTTCAATACATCTCCAGCTTTTAGTGTAATGGAAGTGTTGTTTTGTATGGGATTCTCGTTCACCCAAGCTTGCATATGCGCTCCTGTTAAAACTAAAGTACACGGTTCATGAAAACGCAAAATCGGACCAATCAGTGTGCATTCAATACAACTAAAATCTAAAGTTACGCCCAACAGTTGGTGTGCTAAATCAAATGCCTTTTGATCCATAGCCCCTGAAACAGGAACACCTAAATGGCGATAACCCACACGACCGTGATCTTGAATGGATGTATAAAACCCAGCATCGATTACTTCAATCATGAGCAAACGGTTTTAGATATGGATGATCTGTGTTCTTTTCCAATGCAGTGACAACTTCGGCATACTCCGCTGTTGAAATTTTAAAAAACTGTATTCGGTCTGCTGGTTCGATAGGATTGGGTGGGTTCTTCGTGAAATCCATCAAGGGGACAGGACAATTACCCACAACATTCCAACCTCCAGGGCTGTCTTGAGGATAAATTCCAACCTGGTCTCCACCAATAGCCACGCTGCCTCGAAGAGTCAGGCGACTTGGAGTAGCTTTCCGAGGAATAGCCATTGCTGCTGGTAGGCCTCCGAGGTAGGGAAATCCGGGTAAAAAACCATAAAAAACAAGATGAAATTCTAAAGACAAAAAGCGATCGATATAAGCGTTTACTTTTTTTTGATCCCCGATAAAAAATTCTTGAACATCGGTGGTATAGTCCTCAGCAACACAAATGGGAAGTTTCCAAAGTGTGGTCGGATTGGTGTTTTTAAAATCCAAGGCGGCTATTGTCTTTAGTAGTTCAGGCTTAATCTGCTCTAGTTGAAAAGCTTCTTTAAAAAAAAGGTTGATGCTGTTAAAGGTTGTGGTACTATCTTCTAGTTGTTCATGAAACTGCTCATTAAGCGCCGTTCTCAAGACACGAATAAAATGAAGTGAACGTTCATCTTGTTGATAAGAAAAACCAAGGATTAGGGTTCTGCCCAGAGCAGTAAAATTAAAATCCTGCTTAGGGTACATCGATTCCATTTAATTTTAAGAGTCGGTTTACAGTTTGAATTAATTCCACCGCCTGCGGATGATCGCCATGTAAGCATAAGGTTTGAACCGATAATGGAATGTATCCTCCTCCAAAAACAGGTACAGCTTGATCTTTTACAATCGATAGGACTTGTGACCCTACTTCATCTAAATCCGTTAAAACGGCGCCCGCTAACAAGCGCGAACGCAAAGTCCCATCTTCATTGTAGGTGCGATCCATAAAACCCTCCCGTTTGACTTGAATCCCGGAGTGGAGTGCTTCTTTTTCTAATAAACTTCCAGGAGAACAGTACAGCTTCGCTTGAGGAAGTAGGGTTTTAATAACTGTAATAAAAACCTCAACTTTCGCTGCATCGTGAAATAAATCGTTATACAAAGCGCCATGGGGCTTAATGTGGTGGACTGGACTCTTGGTTAGCTCACAACATTTAAGGAATAACCTAAGTTGTTGAAGCAAACTTTCTTTCAATTTTTCATTAGAAAGCTGCATGGTTTTTCTGCCAAAATGCTCTGGATCTGGATAAGCTGGATGTGCGCCCACTTGCACACCTTGCTGTTTTGCTAAAAGTAGGGTGGCTTTAATTGATTCTTCATCACCAACATGCCCACCACATGCAATTGAACAGGATGAAATTAAGGGCATCAGTAAAGCATCGTTACATGCTCCCTCCCCCATATCGCAATTTAAATCTACAGTGTGCATTTTAAAAAATTAAGCCCAGGCTTTTAACCCCTAAAAACAGAAAGAAAAATTCAACAGAAAACAACAGTAGATTCAAACCTAGTCCTGCAGTTTGCCCACGCATCAGTCTACTATTATTAATTAAAATTAAAATAAAGAACCCAACCACTGGGAGTAAAATCCCATTGGTGATTTGTGCAAAACGAATCACTTCAATGGGTTTGATTTGCAAAGAAGAAAAAAGAATACCGCAAACGAGTACGAGTAATGCAGTGCTTTTATATCCCCATGAATTTGAACGCCATCCAAAACATTCACAAACAACAAAAGCAGCTGCCATTGGTGCGGTTATAGCAGAAGTAACCCCAGCAGCAAAAAAGCCAAGCGACAACAATACCGGTGCAAAATCACCGTACAGAGGGGCTAAAGCCAAACCCAAATCAGTAGCCGATTGAATAGACTGCCCCTGAAGAGCAGCTGCACATATGATGATAGACAGCGACACTAAACCACCCAAACTAACTGCAGAAAAAGTATCTAGGCGTAAGGCTTGTAACGAAAGGCTTTCCTTTTTCACCAAAGCAGCATGTAGGAATAAATTATACGGAACTACCGTAGTTCCCAATAAGCCAACAATCGTTAAGGTATCTTTGGAATTAAACGAAGGAATAAACATGCCTCGTAGAACTTCCATCACATTGGGTTGGGTAAGAACTGCGGTCAACACAAAAGAAATGCTCATCAATAAAACAATTCCGATGAGGATGTTTTTTAAAAGCTTGTGGGATCCAAGGACAATTAAAACAGCGACTAAACTCCCAACCAGAAGCGGTAAGAAATAAAAATCAGTGCCAAAATAAAAATCAATCTTTGGAGTTAGGGTTTGAATTCCGACCAAAGCACCAGTCAAGTTCCCAGCTTCGTAGGCAGCATTACCGATGAAAATTGCACTGATGAGTAAAGCCCCCAAAAGGAATTTAACTATCGGATTTGATGTTTGAAGCAATAAACTTTCTGCCAAACCCCTGCGTGTAGTGAAGCTTATTCGTGCGGTAGTATTTTGAATAACAATGGTTATGAAGATAGAAAGCAGCATGGCCCACAGCAACGAAAACCCATTTTGAACCCCAGCCAAAACACAGAGTGTAATGGTCCCCGGGCCAATAAATGCAGCGGTAATGATGATTGCTGGACCACCTCTAAATTTAGAACGCATTATTTTTTAAGGAAAGTTAATCATTTTAGGGGAATCATTTTAAAAGCGCAATAGTAAGATTTCAAATAATCATACGCTCCACCAACCGAGGAATTACCCCATCCACCCTTCTCGATCCAAACTCCGGTATTGGATGGCTTCCGCAATATGATCGGAAAGTAGCTGCGACTTTTGATCTAAATCGGCAATGGTTCGCGCTACTTTTAGAATACGGTCATAAGCCCGAGCAGATAAGGACAGTTTTTTCATTGCTGCCTCCAACAAGGCTTCTGCTTCTGGTTGTAATTTACAGTGTGTTCGGATTAGCTTTGAGGACATTTGGGCGTTGTAATGTACAGACTTCAAGGTTTCGAACCTTTTACTCTGTAAGCTTCGAGCCATGGTTACACGTTCTCGAATGCGCTCCGAACTCTCTCCAAGTTCTTTTTCCGATAATTGCTCAAAAGGTACGGGCTCCACTTCTATATGTAAATCGATTCGATCCAAGAGCGGACCTGAAATTTTACTCAGATAACGTTGGGTTTCTACGGGTGTTACGTTACTCGTATTGAAATAGCCCGACGGACTGGGGTTCATACTCGCAACCAACATAAAAGAACTGGGATAAGTAACGGTGAATTTTGCTCGTGAAATGGTAACCTCTCGATCTTCCAACGGCTGCCGCATTACTTCCAATACGGAACGCTTAAATTCGGGTAATTCATCTAAAAAGAGAACCCCGTTATGCGCCAACGATATCTCGCCCGGCTGCGGATATTGCCCCCCACCTACCAACGCAACATCCGAGATGGTATGATGTGGCGCCCGAAACGGACGGGAATTAACCAAGCCCTTTTCTTTAACCCGCCCCAAGACGGAATGGATTTTAGTAGTTTCTAATGCTTCTCCTAAACTCATCGGCGGTAAAATGCTTGGTAAACGATTGGCTAACATGGTTTTTCCAGCCCCAGGGGGTCCAATCAGGATAATGTTATGACCACCTGCTGCTGCAATTTCCATACAGCGCTTTATGGTTTCTTGTCCTTTTACATCGGCAAAGTCTAACTCGGGAAACCGCAGTTGCTCTTCAAAGATTGCTCGGGTATTGATTCGTAAAGGTTCAACTGTACTTTTTCCTTCAAAAAAATCAATCACTTCCAACAGCGTCGACATTCCATAGACATCAATACCAGAAACAATGGCGGCTTCTTCTGCATTTTCTTGTGGAAGAATAAAGCCTTTGAACCCGTCTTTCAAAGCCTGAATCGCTATAGGAAGAGCGCCTTTAATGGGGCGCAACGAACCGTCTAAGGCTATTTCATCCATTACAATATACTCGCTTAGAACGTCCGTCTTCAATTGCTCAGAAGCAGCTAAAATTCCGATAGCGAGGGTTAGATCGTAAGCAGAACCTTCTTTTCGCAAATCTGCCGGTGCCATATTAATCGTGATTTTCTTTCCTGGAAGTCGGTATCCAATGTTTTGAAGTGCAGCAGCAATTCGAAAATTACTTTCCTTAATGGCATTGTCGGGTAAACCCACCAAGTGGTATCCGATTCCTTTATCTATATTAACTTCAATGGTAATGAGGTGAGCGTCTACGCCATAAACGGCGCTTCCGTAGAGTTGAACGAGCATAAGTAGTACATTTGGATACTACAATATACAAGGATTTTGATGAATACAACAAAAATGATGTGGGGATAGTCGAATGTAAATTAGAGTGTTGATGAAAATAACCAATAAAAGGGGACCAAATCATCCAACTCTAAATGTATTTCGCTAAAAGACAAAAAGCCCTACAACTTATTCTGTAAACCCGTTTGTAACCACTTGTAATAGGTGGTAGCATCCGTATACTGTATGGGACTGTTCAATAAGGTTCCATCGGCATGCAGCAACACATAAAAGGGTTGGGATGCTGAATTGAAATTCAAACTCTGAAAGCTGGCCCATTTTTCACCTATGGTATTGATTGTGCGCACGCGACCATCGGGATATTGAAAATTGAAGGCTTCGTTTTCTGGCAACTCACTTTTGTCATCAATGTATAATGAAATCAGAATCACCTCCTCGTTCAGCAGATTGAAAATTTCGGATTGCGACCATACATTCTCTTCCATCTTGCGACAATTCACACAGGCCCAACCGGTAAAATCAAGTAAGATGGGTTTCCCTGTTTGTTGAGCAATCGACAATCCTGTTGCAAAATCTTTATAACACTCCAATCCAAGCGGACATTCGTTATCTGTAGCGTATATGCTATAAAATTCTGGGGGTGGAAAACCACTCAACAACTGCAGGGTATTCTCTTTAGAAAACAAACCAAAAGATAGGTAGGCGGTCAACAGTAAACTCAATACCCCTGCTCCAATTCTAGCATTGGATAATTTTTCTTTTTGATTGTGAGGGAAACGGATCAGTCCAAAAAGATAGAGTGTAAGTCCAAAGGCTAAAAACACCCATATCCCTATAAAAACTTCACGCTTTAGCAAGCCCCAATGGGAAACAAGATCGGCATTGGATAAGAATTTTAGAGCCAATGCTAGTTCCAAAAATCCTAAAACAACTTTTACCGTAGTCATCCATCCGCCTGATTTCGGTAAGGCATTCAATGCGTTGGGAAATAAAGCAAATAGTGCAAAGGGCAAGGCTAGCGCAAAACCAAATCCTGTCATTCCAACAGTAAGCTGCATAGCGCCTCCATCGGTGGTGAGGCTCCCCGCAAGTAGAGATCCTAAAATCGGCCCCGTACAAGAAAAAGAAACAATGGCCAGAGTCAATGCCATAAAGAAAATACCAATGCCACCTTTCATATTGGAACTGGAATCGGCTGTGTTTCCCCAACTGCTAGGCAGGGTCAACTCATAGTAGCCGAAAAAAGAAAAAGCAAAGAAAATAAAGATTGCAAAAAAGAACAGGTTTAAAGGAACGTTAGTGGCTATGGTATTTAAAATTTCCGGATTTAAACTGTCTAAAAAGTGAAAAGGTAGACTTAGCAATACATAGATGAACACAATAAAACAGCCATATAATAAGGCGTTGAAAACACCTTTACGCAAACTAGTCGCTTGTTTTAAGAAAAATGAAACCGTAAGGGGGATCATAGGAAAAACACATGGGGTGAGAATCGCAATTAAACCGCCTAAAAAGCCCAATAAAAAGAGGGTTAATAATGGAGAAGAATCTTCAGTATTTACCAGAGCATCTTGTAAGTAATCTTTGTTCTTTAGATTCAAAGTCAATGCAGCTGAGCGCAACTGATCTTCAGAAGTGATTTCAATGTTTGAAGCGACGATGGCATTTCCTTGAAGCGAAAGCGTAAAAGGTTCAGTTCGGAAAATACACAGTCGATCGTCACAGGCCTGATAGTTGATCTCCCCGCTAATTTGTTCGAGGGATGAATCTAAAAGCTCCAGTCGTTGCGTAAAGCGGGCTTTATACTCGAAAAAAGGTAAGTCAATTTCAAAAATCGCATCAAATTCAATTTTTGGTTCACTGCTGGTCATGGGACCATCCAAACGCACTTTTAGAGAGTCCATTTCAAAAGTAAATTCGGTGGGTAAGGGCCCATCTTCAAATTCTTTTAAACTATATAAATGCCATTTATCGGCAATGGTTGCATCAAATTGCAGGTCGACCGCAGTGGCAGAAATTCGATTGACCGAAATTGCCCAAGCTACGGGTTCGTCATCCCCTTGTGCATAACCAATTAGGCTCAAAAAAGACAGGAGTAGAATATGATATTTTTTCAATAGAAACGTATAATTAAGGGGTTAAGGGTTTCTGAATTTGCAGCAAAACGAGTATCAACTCGTTGACCAACCACCCATACAATTTGATCTTCGGAACAGAGGATCCACTGGTTTTCTTTATCTAAAGTAGAATATTTTTGATCCTTAAAAAACTTGCTCAGCTTTTTTTTTCCTTTCATCCCAACTGGAAAAAAGTAATCTCCCTCGCGAGATTTACGAAGAAGCAAAGGATACTTTAAACTATTTTTATCTAAAACTGCTGTATTGGCTGTATTGAGTGGCTTATCGGCACGTATAAGTTTTATAGGATCTGTTAAATCTTGAGTCGGTGTCCATGAAAATTCGTCGACTTGTGGTTCACTTTTTAAGGGACTCAATAATAATGTTCCTCTATTTCGTATCAAACGATGAGAAGATGAGACCAACTGTTTTCCGCTTTGCGCCACTAATAAGGACTCTAAATCGGCAACATGACTAAAGCCATAGGTTTCGAACAATGCATGTAAATAATATGCCCGAGGGTTCAATTCCAACAAAGCATCAAGAGGAATAGAAATTGTATCCTCTTGCTCTATAAAATGCTTTTCCTTGAAAGTATCCACAACAACCGACAAGGCCTCTTGCGCCAGGCTGAGGTGATCAAAAGTCTGTGCGACTTGCTGCAATAAATTTTCTTGTGCAGCTTTCCATTGCGGAATTGCATGATGTCTTAAATGATTTCGCAAATAAGTATCTTGTGCGTTGGATGCGTCTTCGCGCCATTCGATTGAATGCGCTTGGGCATACTGCTCAATTTCATCTTTAGAAAAGTTCAAAAGCGGTCTGAGGATTTTATCGGTACCAATACCACGAAGCCCTTTCAGGCCTGTTCCCCGCCCTACATTAATCATAAAGGTTTCCAATTGATCATCCAAATGATGTGCGGTTAAAATGTGTGTAAATCCCTCTTGTTTTTTGAGCTCGTCAAACCAAGTATAACGCAACTCTCGGGCAGCCATCTGGGTAGAAATTTGCTGTGCTTTTGCAAAACTCTTGGTGTCAAATTTTTTACTAAAAAAAGGAAGCTGATGCTGTTCAGCAATTTGGGCACAAAAATGAGCGTCCGCTTCGCTAGCATCTGCACGGAGATCAAAATTACAATGCGCAACCGAAAATTTAATTTGTGCTTGGCACAACAATTCCAGTAAGACCCTACTATCCAACCCTCCACTAAAGGCCAAGAGTAATCTTTGATCATTGAAATTTTCGAATTTATTGGCGATATGTAATTTAAAACGATTGATCACAGGGCAAAAATACATGAAACTAAGACAAAACGAATCTTTTTTGAGAATTTCGAAAAAATCACATAAAGTTTGGTATTCTGAATTGAATGATCCAACTTTGCTTCCTCTTATGAAAGAAAACAATACATATACAAACACAATGCCTGTTCCTATGAACCGCAGGTTTCCTCGTGTATGCTTCCGTCGCCCCTAGGGGTGCTTTTCTTTAGGGAACTCAGGTGCGTCCGGTTTCAATCTCAAAACTTATATTCTTTTTTTTTACAATTAAAAACTACAATAATGAAAATCGTTATTGCCAACTCATCACATATTCATTTTGCAAAAACCATTAGTCTCTGTATAGACGAGTCGGCCAAGGATCGGGGTACAGGAATTGCCCGAAGAACTCCGGAGTACATCAGCAAGAAAATGGAAAACGGGAACGCCATTATTGCCCTAGAAGGTGATGTATTCGCTGGCTTTTGCTATATCGAAGTTTGGGGTCACGGCAAATATGTTGCGCATTCTGGCCTAATTGTTTCCCCAGAATTTAGAGGGAAAGGTCTTGCTAAAGCAATTAAAAAAAGGGTTTTTGAATTATCGCTAGAAAAATACGCTGGCGCAAAAATATTTGGGATCACTACGGGGCAGGCAGTAATGAAGATCAATTACGAACTCGGTTACAAGCCCGTACACTTTTCTGAAATAACGGATGATCCAGAATTTTGGAAAGGCTGCCAAACCTGTAAAAATTATGATGTACTCACCCGAACCGAACGTACGATGTGCCTCTGTACTGGAATGCTTCACGATCCCAACGAGAAAAAACAAAACGAAACAAAAACTACGCGCTTTTTAAGCGGTCTTTTTAAAAAGAAATCCAAATGAAAAAATTAGTCCTCGCCTACAGTGGCGGTTTAGACACCTCCTACTGTTTAAAAACGCTTTCACAAGAAGGGTATGAAGTTCATGCAGTAAGTGTAAACACAGGTGGATTTAGTGATCAAGAAATAGAAGAGCAAGAGCAAAAGGCTTACGCAATGGGCGCCACTACCTATCGCTCGATCAATGCGCTTCAAACTTTTTACGATAAAATTGTTCAGTATTTAATTTACGGCAATGTTCTTAAAAACAACACCTACCCACTTTCCGTTAGTGCAGAACGTATTGTACAGGCCATCGAAATTATTGAATACGCCAAAAGTATTGACGCTGCCTACATAGCCCACGGCAGCACGGGAGCAGGAAACGATCAGGTTCGGTTTGATCTAATCTTCCAAGTTTTAGCGCCAGCAATTGAAATCATTACTCCCATCCGAGATCAACAACTTTCTCGAGAAGCAGAAATAGAATACCTGAAATCGGAGGGAATTGAAATGTCTTGGGAAAAAGCACAGTACTCCATCAACCAAGGTTTGTGGGGAACAAGTGTTGGCGGTAGCGAAACCTTAACTTCAGACAAAGCCCTCCCGAGCGAGGCATACCCCAGTCAACTCAGCGCGACTGAACCCATAAAAATTACACTCGAATTTGAACAGGGAGAACTCGCTGGAATCAATGGAAAAGCAGGAAAACCTGTAGCCCTCATTCAACAACTACAAGAAATAGCCAAAGCTTATGCCATTGGACGTGATGTTCATGTTGGAGATACCATTATTGGAATCAAAGGACGGGTTGGCTTCGAAGCTGCAGCGCCTTTAATCATCATCAAAGCGCATCATTTGTTAGAAAAACACACCCTATCAAAATGGCAGCAATTTCAAAAAGAACAACTGGGAAGCTTCTACGGGATGCTTTTACATGAAGGAAATTATTTGGATGCCGTGATGCGGGATATTGAAGCTTTTTTAAAGAGCAGTCAAAAAACCGTCAATGGTTCCGTCATCATAAGCCTACATCCCTATCGTTTTGAACTGGAGGGTGTTCAGTCGCTTAATGATCTTATGAATGCTTCATTTGGAAGCTATGGAGAAATGAACAAAGGCTGGACGGCAGATGATGCCAAAGGGTTTATTAAAATAACAGCGAATGCACACACCATTTATGGGAGTGTCAATAATACCGAAACAAAATGAAAACAGCAGGAATAATTGGTGGTTCTGGATATACGGGGGGCGAACTTCTCCGATTGGTGCTCAATCACCCGGGCTTAACACTAGACTTTGTATACAGCACTACCCGACCTGGTTTTGCGTTGAGTGACACCCACCCCGACTTACTGGGGTCTACTACGATGAATTTTACCGATCAAGTAAACTTAGATGTAGCAGTAGTTTTCCTATGTTTAGGACACGGAAATTCTTCTAAATTTCTAGAACAAAATAAATTCTCTGAGCAAACCCTCATCATTGATTTAAGCAATGATTTCCGGTTGAATGCCGACAGTGAATTTATGGGACGAACCTTTGTCTACGGTTTGCCAGAACGCAATAAAGAAGCGATTGAAGAAGCTACAGCCATTGCCAATCCCGGTTGTTTTGCAACTGCTATTCAATTGGCTTTACTCCCATTGGCAACTGCTCAAAAATTGACCAACAGCATCCACATCAATGCAACCACAGGAAGTACGGGCGCTGGAGTAGGTCTTTCGGCTACAGCGCATTTCAGTTGGAGAAATAACAATATGTCCTGGTACAAACCCTTTACTCATCAACATTTAGGTGAAATTGGGGAGAGCATCAATGAACTTCAAGGTGAAGCGACTCAAATCCATTTTCTGCCGCAACGGGGCGATTTTACACGCGGAATATTTGCAACGGCCTACACTGCATTCGATGGCAGCTTAGAAGAAGCAGTTGCTTTGTATACCGATTATTATGCAAAGGACCCCTTTACCCATATTTCTAAACAAGAGATCGCATTGAAGCAGGTGATCAATTCAAATCATTGCTTTTTACACCTCCACCTGCACGAAGGCACTTTACTGATTACCTCGGTGATTGATAACCTAATCAAAGGAGCATCGGGACAGGCAATTCAAAACATGAACTTGATTTTCGGATGGGAAGAAGGATTGGGACTCAATCTTAAGGCATCAACTTTTTAACTCCAAAATAAAACAATATGAAAATAGCAATCATAGGCACTGGAAACTTAGGGCTGAGTATCGCCAAGGGATTACTCATCAACAATACAATTACAACATTATATCTAACCAAGAGAGACATCAGTTCCCTCTCCGAATGGGGGAAGCATAAAAATGTTTTTTTAACGACCGATAATGGCGAAGCCGTCCGTAATTCGGACATCATCATTTTTGCTGTACAGCCCGGACAGTTCGAAAAAATATTGACTTCCATCAAACCCGATTTAAACGAAAAACATGTCTTAATTTCTACCATCACTGGCTTTAAGATTGACCGGATCGAAGCCCTTTTGGGGACTCAATATCCCATCATCCGCAGCATGCCCAATACAGCTATTTCAGTACGGAAATCGATGACCTGTATTTGCTCGAACAAGGTTGGTGAAAAACGCATCGACATTGCATCGGCTATATTCAATGGACTAGGAACATCCATTACCATTGAAGAAGAACATATGCAAGCGGCTACTGTTATTTGTGCCAGTGGAATTGCCTTTTGGATGCGCTTGATTCGCGCCATGACTCAAGGAGGGGTCCAATTGGGTTTTGAAGCAAAAGAAGCCATGGATATGTCGGTATACACCGCCTTAGGTGCTGCAACTCTTTTACTCGAAAACAAATCCCATCCGGAAGCAGAAATTGATAAGGTTACTACACCACGTGGCTGTACCATTACCGGCTTAAACGAAATGGAGCACCAAGGACTCAGTTCTTCTTTGATTCAAGGATTGGCGGCTTCATTCAATAAAATCAACGACATCTCAACTCAATAAAGCATGAAATTATTTGATGTATATCCCTTATATGATGTTTCGCCGGTACGTGCAAAGGACGTATATGTATACGATGCCGAAGGAACAGAATACTTAGATCTCTACGGAGGACATGCCGTTATTTCCATCGGGCATGGTCATCCGCACTATGTGCAAAAAATAAAAGAGCAGCTGGATCAAATTGGATTTTATTCAAACGCCATCCAGAACCCGCTGCAGCAGCAACTAGCCGACGCTATTGGACATCAATCTTGTTGTCATGACTATCAATTGTTTTTATGTAGTTCGGGAGCAGAAGCGATTGAAAACGCTTTAAAGCTTGCCTCTTTTCATACCAACAAAAAAAGAATCCTTGCATTTAAAAACGCCTTTCACGGGAGAACGAGTGCTGCAGTAGCAGCCACCGACAATCCCAAAATCAATGCGCCTTTAAACCAACAACAAGAAGTTACTTTTTTAGCTTTTAACGATACAAATGCCCTTGAGAGCGAATTGAAAAAGGGCGATGTTTGTGCCGTAATCTTTGAAGCCATCCAAGGAGTTGGTGGTTTGGACGAACCCTCAGAAAGTTTTATATACGATATGGAACGCTTGTGTAAGCAATACGAAGCCTGTTTAATTGCAGATGAAGTACAGTCCGGCTTTGGAAGATCGGGAACCTTTTTTGCTTATCAAAAATATAAAATAGAGCCTCATATTGTAACCATGGCCAAGGGAATGGGTAATGGTTTTCCGATTGGAGGAATATTGGTACATCCGAGCATTGAAGCGCAGTACGGAATGTTGGGAACCACCTTTGGAGGTAACCACCTCGCCTGTGCTGCATCTGTTGCGGTTTTGGATGTCTTGGAACAAGAAAAACTTCAAAGTAGGGCAAGTGAATTAGAACCCTATTTTGTGGCACAAGCCAAGAACATTCCGGAAATAAAAAAAATCAAAGGGCGGGGATTGATGTTGGGCCTTGAATTTGATTTCGAAGTGGGTCCCTTACGCAAAACCTTGATTTATGATAAAAAAATATTCACCGGTGGAAGTAGTAACAAAAACCTTCTGCGCATCCTCCCTCCTTTAACGGTGCAGAAAAAACACATCGATTACTTTTTTACCAGTTTAAAAGCAGCTTTAAAAGAACACAGCAACTAACCTATGAATAATTTTATATCCTTAGCCGATCTCCCCGATTTTGATGAAGCTTTAGCCTTGGCAAAAAGCTTAAAGAAAGATCCCTTTGCTTTTGAACAGCATGCCAAAAGAAAAACTTTGGGGCTTCTTTTTTTTAACCCCAGTTTAAGAACCCGCTTGAGTACGCAAAAGGCAGCGCAGAACTTAGGGTTCAACACCATGATAATGAATTTTTCGAATGAAGCATGGGCGTTGGAATTTGAAGACGGTACCGAAATGCGTGGAATCCGATCGGAACATGTACGCGAAGCTGCAGCCGTTGTTTCTCAATACTGTGATATGGTAGCCATACGTGCCTTCGCCTCTTTGTCCGACAAGGAACAAGACGAAGCAGAGGTCGTATTGAACAATTTTGCTCAATACGCCAGCATTCCAGTCATCAATATGGAAAGTGCAACGGGCCACCCGCTACAAGCCCTTGCCGATGCTCTTACCCTTTCGGAACATCCAACAGCGCACAAGCCTAAAGTAGTTTTGACCTGGGCACCCCACCCTAAAGCACTCCCCCATGCTGTTGGAAATTCATTTACACAAATGATGCAAACCCAAGAGGCCAATTTTGTAATTGCCAATCCCGAAGGTTACGATCTAGATCCAAGAATCACCAAAAACATCCCCGTTTTTCACAACCAAGAAGAAGCCTTGAAAGATGCCGATTTTGTTTATGCCAAAAACTGGTGTTCCTATGAAAACTATGGCGCCATTTTACGAACAGATGACGCCTGGATGCTAGATGCTGAAAAAATGGAATTGACCAACAATGCAAAATTCATGCATTGTCTTCCCGTTCGGAGAAATATTGTAGTTGCTGATAGCGTTCTGGATCATCCGAATTCTTTGGTTATTGAACAAGCCAATAACAGAACATTTGCAGCGCAAGCTGTTCTTAAAACCCTTTTGGATCATGTCTAAACTAAGCATCGTAAAAGTCGGCGGGAATATCATAGAAAACGAAGCCCTTTTGCTGCCCTTTCTTCAAGGCTTTGCTGAGTTGACTGGGCCAAAAATACTTATACATGGCGGTGGTAAAAAAGCCAGTCAATGGGCAGAACGTTTGGGAATTAGGGTGCAAATGAATGCCGGAAGAAGAATTACCGATACGGATACCTTAGAACTTATTACCGGGATTTATGGAGGACAGGTAAACAAGAACATCGTCGCCAAACTTCAAGGGTTGGGTTGCAATGCAATGGGTTTATCGGGCGCCGATGGAAACGCCATCCAAGCGATCAAAAGACCGGTTGCAGCAATTGACTATGGTTGGGTGGGAGATGTACAATCCGTTAATAGCGTCTTTTTCTCCCAACTCCTAAACCAAGGGCTAAGCCCCGTTTGCTGTGCACTAACCCACGATGGAAAAGGGCAATTACTCAATACCAATGCCGACACCATTGCCGCTCAAATTGCAATTGCATTAGCCAAACAGTTTGACGTTAAGCTCTACTATTGTTTTGAACAACTGGGCGTACTTCAATCCTTGGAGGATCCCAACTCCTTGATCGAGCAAATTGACACCAAAAAATACAAAGACCTTGTCGATCAAAAGATCATACACCAAGGGATGCTTCCAAAAATGAAAAATGCTTTTGACGCCCTCAAGCAAGGAGTTTCGAAAGTTGCGATCGGGAAACCCGAGATGATTAGTAGTTCCATAAAACACACCACCCTTACCCTATAACGATGAGCACAATACTGACCCAAGAAGCCCTGAGCCTTTTACAAGATCTAATTGCTATACAATCTTTTTCTAGCGAAGAGGCGGGTACCGCAGGAAGAATTGAACAATGGTTTACAGACCATGCTATTCCTTTTTCACGTGAAAACAACAACATCTATGCCTTCAATAAAAATTTCCAAGAAGGCAAACCAACCCTGCTTTTAAACTCCCATCACGATACGGTAAAACCCAACAGTGCTTATACCAAAGACCCCTTTCATCCGCATATAGAGGATGGAAAATTGTTTGGCTTAGGAAGCAATGATGCTGGAGGTCCTTTGGTATCTCTAATTGCGCTTTTTACCCACTATTACGAACATCCCTACCCCAAGTATAACCTCATTATCGCCGCAACAGCAGAAGAAGAAAGTTCGGGGCCTTTGGGCTTGAATTCCCTCTTAAAAACCCTTCCCCATATCGACGTTGCCCTAGTTGGAGAACCTACATTAATGCAATTGGCAGTTGCAGAAAAAGGTTTGGTTGTTTTTGATGCAGTGATTAGCGGAACCGCAAGTCATGCAGCTCATCCCAATGCCGACAACCCCATCATGAAACTCCCCGAGGTACTCAACTGGTTCAATACCTTTACTTTTAAAAAAGAGTCGGAAGTACTTGGTCCTGTAAAAATGACGGTTACTCAGGTAAGCGCCGGGAAGCAACACAATGTTGTTCCTGCTGACGTACATTTGGTTATCGATGTACGGGTAAACGATTGCTATTCGAACCAAGAAATTGTAGCTTTATTACAAGAAGAAGCCCCCTGTACATTAACTCCTAGATCCACCAATTTAAACTCCTCTTCCATCCCCATAACCCACGAATTGGTTCAGGCTGGCATTGGCTTGGGTAGAGAACCCTACGGCTCGCCTACCCTTTCAGATCAGGCAAAACTCTCCTGTCCGTCACTAAAACTCGGTCCGGGTGATTCTACTCGATCGCATACCGCAAACGAATACATCCATGTATCGGAAATTGAAGAAGGAATTGCTATATACATCAACCTCTTAAACGAAATCTTATGAAACTTTGGCAAAAAGGAAACGCAGCACATCAAAAAGTAGATCAGTTTACAGTTGGTAGCGATCGGGAATACGACCTGCTACTAGCTGCCTATGATTGTGAAGCCTCAAGTGCCCACGCACAGATGCTCGCCAAAATAGGCCTTCTTACACAAAAAGAAGCCGACTTATTGAGTACCGCACTGAGTCAGTTGCAAGAAAAGGCGATTAACGGTAGTTTGGTTATTGAAGAAGAATTTGAAGACATGCATTCCAAAATTGAGCATGTTCTTACGGAACAGCTGGGTGATCTTGGGAAAAAAATACATACAGCTCGCTCTCGAAACGATCAGGTTTTGGTTGCCATGCATTTGTATCTAAAAGACGAATTGTGCAGCATCAAAAAAACCGTATTCCAATTGTTTGATTTACTCATGCAGCTAGCAGAGCAACACCAGAAGGGACTCCTCCCGGGATACACCCACCTGCAGGTAGCCATGCCTTCCTCTTTTGGGATGTGGTTTTCGGCCTATGCCGAAAGTCTGATCGATGATGTACATTTTTTGAATACCGCCTATACCCTAGCCGACCAAAACCCCTTGGGTAGCGCAGCCGGCTTTGGAAGTTCCTTTCCAATTGACCGGGAATTCACCACCGCACAGCTCAACTTCAGCACTCTAAAAGTCAATGCCGTTGCTGCACAAATGAGCCGTGGAAAGGTAGAAAAAACAACTGCCATTGCTCTGAGTATGGTGGGGAGTACCCTCGCAAAATTTGCCATGGACATCTGCCTCTATATGGGACAGGATTTTAATTTCATCTCCTTCCCAGACGATCTAACCACGGGGTCTAGTATCATGCCCCACAAGAAAAACCCGGATATTTTTGAACTCATCCGCGGGAAGTGCAACGCCTTACAAGCACTCCCAACACAACTCACCCTGCTGACAACCAACTTACCCTCCGGTTATCACCGAGAATTGCAACTGGCCAAAGGCCCCATCATTGACGGTATTCAAGAGCTAAAGGCTTGCTTGGATATGCTGCTGTTTAGTCTCCCCAAAATAGAAGTTACTCCAAACATAACGGATCAAAAGAAATACGACTACCTCTTCAGTGTCGATACCTTAAACGCCAAGGTACAAGACGGAATGCCCTTCCGTGATGCCTATCGGGAACTTGGAAATGCTATTGAAGCCGGGAACTACCAACCCAACCGCTCGGTAGCCCATACCCATCTGGGTAGTATTGGCAATCTTGGACTGGATGCCATTCAGAAAAAAATGGATGCCTTGCGTTAATCTCTTTCTTTAATAAGCTGAATAACAAGTGTTTTAGCACCTGGTTCATTTTGTATTATAAAGGAACTTTTATATATTTGAAAAGAACCGCTCCAAATCGTGTTCTTCTTTATATGAACAACCTACGCTTTTATCTTAATAGAGGGTATTACTGTACTGCATTGCTTAAATGAGCAATGTCTGAGCTGTTGTATGGCACTAAAGCCCAAGACAACCCAAATCCCATAGATTCTTTTTTATCATATCTCAAGAACCAAGTGTTCAACAATACACACCCATTTGGGTAGTATTGTGGAACTCAATAAAAATATTATGGAAATAAACACACCTGAAGGTGTGTATATACAATAGTTGTGCGTAATATGAACAAAACTGCGAAAATAATCGATTATGGAATTTTAGGTTTTTTCATCCTAATAACTCTGTTCATTCTATACAAACTGGTTTATAATATCTACGGATTAAATTTCATTTAGGGAGATAGATATGGGAAATATCACGTGATGAGTTTTTTTTCATAGTTTAATCCAAAATATTGTTGTTAGAATTATGGTTAACAGAAGAGTAATCCCTATATTTTAGTATTCCATTTAGATTTCAATTCATAATTAACTTTCAATCGATAAATGATAAGAATACATAACAATACTATTCCAGTAAAAATTATTGAATCAGTAGTCGTTATTAACTTTCAAAACAAAATATTATTGAGAGGTATTATTAGAGCATTAGATGATAATGGATTTTTACCAATAATGAATGAATAAAAGCCAGGGACAAAAATGCATTCCATCTCTTCCCCAAGTACCCCGCTTATCCACTACCTTTACTTCATTAAAAAACACAACCATGTCCAAGCTTGAAGTAATTCACGAAAACAAAGGCTATATCGTAATAAACAAAGCTGCGGGACTCATCAGCGAACAAACTCATTTTGAGGAACTTAATGCAGAAAGTCAGGTGCTAAAACACCTACAAGCAAGCAAGCGCGAACCCTATATTGGCGTCATTCATCGGTTGGATCGAGTAACCAGTGGGGTACTACTTTTTGCGAAGAAAAAAAGTGTTTTGGTAGCATTCAACGAACTGTTTAGCAGTCGGAAAGTTCAAAAAACCTATTGGGCGATTGTACACAAAAAACCAGCGCAAAACAAAGAAACCTTAACTCATTATTTATTTAAAAATAATTTTAAAAAACAGGCAGAAATTGTCCCTGCCCATACCAAAGGAGCGCAAAAATGTTTACTCAGCTATCGGGTTTTGGAGCAAAATAATTTGGGTTATCTGTTGGAAATAAAACCAAAAACGGGTCGTTTTCATCAAATCAGAGCGCAGTTGGCTCATATAGGGCTCCCCATAATTGGAGATGAAAAGTATGGTTCGGATCAAAAATATGCGGCACTATCCATCTGCCTGCACGCTAGAAAATTGACTTATACCCCTGCAGAATCAAACGAATCCATCAGCTACGAAGCTCCAGCACCCAGCAATAAGTACTGGAAATTCAAGTCGATCTAGGTATTGGAACTATTCTGCCCCTGCCCCATTAGGTAGTTTGAAATCATTTCTCGTCTTTTGTAATAGGGAAATTACAGTATGAAAGAAAGTCAACGCCTTTATTTTTTGGACGCCTTGCGTGCCTTTGCCATTTTGATGATGCTCCAAGGACATTATGTCAGCGGTATTTTGGATCCGATATTCAAAGACCCGACAAATTCCGTGTACACCTTCTGGCTCTATTGTCGGGGCTTTACCGCTCCCGTGTTTTTTACAGTAACCGGCTGGGTGGTTCTTTTTTTACTCCTTAAAAACCCAATCCAAGGCTTTCGGAATCCGAGGGTCAAAAAGGGCTTGAAACGAGGCTTGGAACTGATTCTTTGGGGCTATCTGCTGCGACTGAATCTTCCGATGCTGTTGAACGGTCAACTGAATGCTTCCTTTTTAAAACCCGATGTTCTACAAATCATAGGCTTGGGCTTAATCTTTACAGTGAGTATTTATGCCTTATTCCATTATTTTAAATACGGTTTAGGGCTTCTATTTCTCGGAATTGGTTTGTCGATCTTCCTTACGGAACCTCTGTATGTGGATGCAACTTTTACCAAACTGCCACAATTTTTAGCAGCTTATTTAACTAAGGCCAATGGAGGGGTGTTTTACCTTTTTCCATGGTTGGGCTATGTAAGTCTTGGGGCTTGTATCGCCCAAGTATTTGGTGCACAACCCAAAGGGTTTTTAATAAAAGGTATTGGATTCGCGGTTCTTGGTATGTTCTTGATTCATAAATCATCTTCCTTCTTTATCTGGATATACGATCAAACCGATTGGATGCTTTTTAGACAAGTAGCTTACAACAACTTCCTTTACATCCGCCTAGGCGATGTCTTCCTCTTAGTCGCAGCCTTTATGGCATTGAACCGCATCTTCTCCAAAGGTTTTTGGTTGTGGATTGGGCAAAAAACCTTGAGTATTTACATTGTCCATTACTTCATCTTTTACGGCAGTCTCTTTGGAATTGGCATCTACAAATACTATAAATATTCTGGAAAGCTTATACAGTCTATTGTTGGAGCTCTACTCTTTATGGTAGTTTGCTTGGTGGTTACCTATTGTGTGCATCGTTACCGAAGTAAATTATTTTTTATACTTTGGAGTAGCTTAAAAATTAAACGAACCCCACCTTACAATTAGTTGGTTATGAAAAAATATAGTGTAGTCCTACTCGGAATCGTAGCGGTTTTTTTAATTGCTAAAAACACATTCTCAACTCCAGACACAGAACATCAAAATTCAGAGATTCCGTCCGCAGTTCAAAACCTGAACCAAGCAGACTTCAATGTATTGCTCTATTCCAAAGCCAACGGTTGGGTGCACGAAGATGCTATTCCAGCTGCAAAACAATTGTTCCGAACCCTTGCCAAAAAGAACAGCTGGAACCTTACCATAACAGACGACAGTTTGATCTACACTCCTGAACAGCTTGCTTTTTTTGATGTTGTGGTTTGGAACAATGTTACCGGAAACACAATGGACGAAACACAACGAGCAGCCTTTAAAAACTATTTGGAAGGTGGCGGCGGATTTGTTGGTTTCCATGGATCGGGAGACAATTCCCGTCAGTGGAAGTGGTACTACGAAGAAGTTATCCGTGCAGAATTTTCACACCATCCGATGGTACCCCAGTTCCAAATTGGAAACCTCAATAAAGAATGTCCAGAGCGTTTTCCTGCTTGTAAAGCACTTCTAATGCAGTGGGATCAGGAAGAAGAATGGTATGTGTTTTATGACAATCCCCGAAAGAAAGGAGCCCACATCCTTTATACGCTAGACGAAACCGATATGGTGATGAGCGGTGTTTTGGAAGATGGTACGCTAGAAGATAAAAATTTTGGCATGGGTGAAGATCATCCAATCGTATGGTATACCTGTGTTGGAAAGGGAAAGGCTTTTTATTCTGCCTTGGGGCATAAAGCCGACTATTACAAGAGTCCAAACTACATAGTATTACTGACCGAAGCTGTAAATTGGGCCGGAAACCCGCTACAAAATTGTACTTTATGAAAATACTGAGAACACCCGAATCTGCATTTGAAAATTTAAAAGAATTTCCATTTAAAGAAAACTACCACACCCTTGCTGATGCAGTAAGAATACAGTACCTCGATGAGGGAAATAAAAAGCATCCTGTGGTTTTACTACTTCATGGTGAACCCAGCTGGTCCTATTTATACCGTAGCATGATTCCAAAATTAGTCGCTGCAGGCTTACGCGTTGTTGCTCCCGACCTTGTTGGTTTTGGAAAATCGGACAAGCCGGCTGCACAAGCAGACTATACCTATGCAAAGCACATCGACTGGATGCAAAAAGTTGTGGATCATTTGGAATTGAAGAACATCAACATATTCATTCAAGATTGGGGAGGCCTGATTGGACTGCGGCTGCTGACTGCAAATCCAGATAATTTTTCTTCTGTAGTCGCTGCCAATACCATGCTCCCCACCGGAAATGTAAGCCCACCACAGGCTTTCTTGGACTGGCAAAATTTTGCTGCAACAAGCCCAAAATTTGATGTAGCAACTGTTTTACAAAGAGCAACTACGACTACTCTCTCTGATGATATTATGGCAGCCTACAATGCACCCTTTCCGACAGAAGAACACAAAGCAGGGGCCCGTGTTTTTCCAGCCTTAGTTCCAACAACAGAGAATGATCCAGAAAGTGACAACAACAAAAAAGCTTGGGGGATTTTAACACAGTGGACTAAACCTTTTTTATGCCTGTTCAGTGATCAAGATCCAATAACCAAAGGGGGAGATCAGGTTTTCCAAAAGCTAGTTCCGGGAACTAAAGATCAGGATCATCAAACAATATCGGGAGGGCATTTTTTACAAGAAGATTCAGGCCCAGAAATATCAGATTTAATGGTTCAATTTTACGCTAAAAATAAAGTAATCTGATGAATCTGCTTAAAACTGCTAATTACCCTTTTTGTTTTAAGGCGGAAGGCATTCCTCTGGTATACTTATTAATGTATAATTAGTAAAAAGTAAAACAATGTATCCACGCCTTTATTTTCTTTTCCTTTTATTTAGCCTAAGTTCTTGCGAGCAATCCAGCGTAATATCAGCAGAGGAACCTATTAGTACGATGAGAATCGATTACTACAGCAGTCCCTGTTCAGGAGCTTTTTTTGTGCAAAACTGCCTCAACTTTCAAATTGATAATGAAATAGGGAGTGAACAATGGAGGACACAAGCCATTTCAATCGAAGGATTTGAGTTTAATTATGGATATATATACGATCTTGAAGTGAAGATTACGCATATTGACATAAGTAATTGCGCAGATGATTGCCCAAATAACCGCTACGAATTGGTTCGAATTGTTACAAAATCAAAAGTTGACAATCCCTGTGTAATTGCTTCGAATCCAGATCAAGCCTGTACCAAAGAATATATGCCCGTATGTGGATGTAACAAACGTACCTATAGCAATTCCTGTGTCGCAGCGGTTAGCGGAATAACCACTTGGACACTCGGGGCATGCGATTAAATATGCAAGGGGCGGTTGCCTGTTGCCGCTAAAGCCGCTTCTTTCACAGCTTCTGCATAGGTTGGATGGGAGTGACTCATACGTGCAATATCTTCCGCAGAAGCTCTAAATTCCATGGCAGTAACAGCCTCGGCTATTAAATCAGCAACCCGAGCACCGACCATATGAACACCCAATACTTCATCAGTTGCAGCGTCGGCTAAGATTTTTACAAACCCGTCCGTATCCATACTTGCACGTGCACGACCAAGCGCACGCATTGGAAATTGGCCTGCTTTATATTGTACTCCAGCGGCTTTCAATTGCTCTTCTGTTTTACCAACAGAAGCAACTTCTGGCCAGGTGTAGATTACATTGGGAATTAAATTATAATCGATATGTGGTTTTTGACCTGCTAAAAATTCAGCTACAAGAACTCCTTCTTCCTCGGCTTTGTGGGCTAGCATGGTTCCGCGAACAACATCGCCAATAGCATAAATATTTGCAGCTGTCGTTTGTAAGTGATCGTTTACTTCTACCTGTCCACGTTCGTTCAACTGAACACCAGCGGCGGCGGCATTCAATCCTGCAGTGTAGGGCTTTCTACCAACAGAAACCAAACAGTAATCTCCTTCAAAAGAAACTTCCTCACCCTTCTTATTGGTAGCGTTAATATGTACGGTCTCTCCCGATCGTTCTACTTTATTTACTCCGTGGGAAAGATAAAATTTAACCCCTTGTTTTTTCAACACTTTGGTCAACTCCCTCGAACAAGCACTATCCATTACAGGGGTAATGCGATCTGCGTATTCAATTACCGAAACTGCAGCGCCTAAGCGTCTGTAAACTTGTCCAAGCTCCAAACCAATCACTCCCCCGCCGATGACGACAAGGTGTTTTGGGATTTCGCTAAGTTCGAGTGCTTCTGTTGACGTAATCACGCGTTCTTTATCTACCGTAATAAAAGGTAGAGAACCCGGTTTAGAACCGGTAGCAATGATGCTGTTGGTAGCTTCAATCGTTTCTTTTTTCTTCCCAGCAATTTGGATGTGTGTAGCATCAACAAAACTACCCAGGCCCTCAAAAACAGTGATGTTATTTTTGTCCATTAAAAACTCAATCCCTTTGGTGGTTTGCTCAACAACTGCGCGTTTCCGTCCAATCATTTTTTCGAAATTAATTTTAATTTCGCCTGCAATCTCAATACCATGGGTGTCAAAATGTTTTATTGCATCCTCGTAATGATGAGAAGAATCTAAAAGGGTTTTGGATGGAATACAACCTACATTTAAACAGGTACCTCCCAGGGTACTGTATTTTTCAATCAAGGCAGTTTTCATTCCCAGTTGGGCGCAACGAATTGCAGCAACATAACCTCCAGGTCCAGATCCGATAATAGCAACATCAAATTTACTCATCATTTGTTTTTTAAATTGTTTGCAGTTCAAAAATACGAATGTTTCCATCTTCAATAAAGAAAATATGTGTTTTTCATTTTTTCAGTATATTAGATTTACCAAATCAAGCCCATGTATCTAGTCAATATCATCCTCTCCTTTCTTCGCAACAATGAATACCGCAAGCTTTTATTAATTACTTCAATCATTATTGGCTTTGGAACTACCTTTTATCATTATATCGAAGTCTGGTCGTGGATAGACGCGGCCTACTTTTCGGTCATAACACTCACCACAATTGGCTACGGAGACTTTTCGCCAGCTACCGACCTTGGGAAGCTCTTCACCATAGGGTATATTGTCATTGGCGTCGATGTAATTTTAGGGTTTATCAATGCAGTATATCATCACTATAAATCGCAAAACCAGAAATAATTTTACAATTAAAAATCGTATCATTACGGGAAAGAATATGTTATGGATCAAAAGACCTCTTCTATTACCCTTTTTCAAGCACTCCTACCGGTACTTATTTTAGTACTTCTATTATCTTTTAATGTAACCGTTTATGGAGACGATGCCCTAGGAGGTTCCAATCAGTTCATTTTACTTATTGGAGCTGCAGTTGCTGCTGTGGTGGGCTTCAGAAATAAGGTTGGTTACAATCAAATGATCGAAGCCATTGGTTCCAATTTAAAATCAACAACAGGAGCTATTCTGATCTTGTTGTTTGTAGGTGCATTGGCGGGTACATGGCTGTTGAGTGGAATTATCCCAGCAATGATTTATTACGGCCTTCAAATATTACACCCTAGTATTTTCTTGCCGGCTTGTATTGTTATTTGTGCCATCATTTCAATCGCTACAGGTAGTAGTTGGACGACGTCAGCAACTGTTGGAATTGCTTTGATAGGAATCGGTCGCGCCCTCGACATTCCCGTTGGAATGGTTGCAGGAGCTGTTATTTCTGGGGCGTACTTTGGCGATAAACTTTCTCCATTAAGCGACACGACCAATCTAGCACCCGCAATGGCTGGGTCTGATTTATTTACGCACATTCGATACATGACCCACACCACGGTTCCCAGTATCATCATAACCCTAATAGTATTTCTAATCCTAGGGTTTTTCCAAAATACTTCTGGAGCTGCGGATACCGCCATTTTATTAACCAGTATAAAAGAAAGTTTTACAATCAATCTTGGTTTATTTCTTGTTCCATTATTGGTCATTTTTCTAATCATCCGCAAAACCCCTCCCCTAGCTGCCTTATTAGCTGGAACACTTTTAGGTGGACTTTTCGCCTTGATCTATCAGCCCAACTTGGTTGCTGAAATTGCTGGAGCAACTACCTTGTCTGTTATTAGTGCATATCAAGGGGTGATGAATGCGATCATCGGGGAAATCAGTGTTACTACAAGCAACGAACTACTCAACGATCTGTTCAGCTCTGGAGGCATGAAAGGCATGCTCGGAACAATATGGCTCATCATTTGTGCCATGGTTTTCGGTGGTATTATGGACGCTATTGGTGGTTTACAAAAACTGAGTAATGCATTGCTTTCTATCGCTCAATCGACCTTCCAGTTATTTGCAAGTACGGTAGCCTCTTGTGTTGTCATCAACCTAACGGCTTCCGATCAATACCTATCGATTGTTTTGCCAGGCAAGATGTTCAACAAGGCTTTTGCTGATAAAAATTTAGCTCCCGAAAACTTGAGCAGAACGCTTGAAGATGCAGGAACAGTAACCTCGGTTCTGATCCCATGGAATACCTGCGGTGCTTACCAATCGGGTGTTTTGGGAGTTGGTGTTGGGGAATATTTCATTTATGCAATCTTCAATTGGTTAAGCCCCATCATGACACTCACCTACGCGTATTTTGGTATTAAAATCAAAAAGATTGTTTCCTAGATTTTTTTTGTTATTGGAATTTAAACGGATCAAATGATTCGAAATCAACGGGTTTGGTTCTTTGATTTGATGCTGTTTTTTATGCTATCAAGAAAACTTATTCAGCGGTAAATTAATCTAATTTCAGTTTCCTTCTGCTCTAGTTTTTAAAACTACTTTTGTACATAATTTAAAAAAAATAACCATGTCAATAGTAGGAAAACAATTTCCAGATTTAAGTGTCAATGCAATTAACGAAATGGGTGATACCATTAGCGTTAATGTATTAGAAGAAGCAAAAAACAACAAAAAGAAAGTGCTTTTGTTTTGGTACCCAAAAGATTTCACTTTCGTATGTCCAACAGAATTACACGCTTTTCAAGCTGCCTTAGGTGAATTTGAAAAAAGAAATACCATCGTTATTGGAGCCTCTTGTGATACTGCCGAAGTACACTTTGCATGGTTAAGTACTGCAAAAGACAATGGTGGAATCGAAGGAGTAACCTATAATTTGTTAGCAGATAGTAACAGAAACCTAGCCAGTACTTTAGGGATATTGGATATTTCGAACGAACGTTATGACCAAGAAACGGGTGTGCTTTTAGTCGATGGAGACAACGTAACTTACAGAGCTACTTACTTAATTGACGAAGAAGGAACGGTATTCCATGAAGGTGTAAACCACATGCCTCTTGGGAGAAACGTAAACGAGTTCATTCGTTTGATCGATGCCTTTACCCACGTTCAAGAAAAAGGAGAAGTTTGTCCAGCAAACTGGGAAGAAGGAAAAGATGCGATGAATGCAAACCGTGATGCGGTACAAGATTACCTTAGCTCACACTAAATCCCTCCCTATGTTTCAAGAAATCACAGATGATTCACTTCAAGAATTAATTGACAACAACGATTGCGTTCTTGTGCAATATTCTGCAGGATGGTGCGGCAATTGCCGGATCATGAAACCCAAATTCAAAAAGATGGCTTCGGAACACGAAGCCATCCCTTTTGTTTTGATTGATGCAGAAAAAAACCCTAACTCAAGAAAACTAGCCGACGTAAGCAATCTTCCTACTTTCGGTGCTTTTAAAAAGGGTTCCCTCGCATCGCAAGTACAAACCAACAAAACAGAAGTACTAAAAACCTTTGTAGATGAAACTACCGCTCATTAAACACATTTCGAATTTTGTTTCTGAAAACGACGAAGATTTTATTATTGAAGCCTTAGAAGTTTTAGAGCACATTACAGAGTATTCTGGGATTAAAGATGATGAAATTGACCTTTTAGGAGAGCTTATTTCTAACCTATATGGTGCCTTAGATGTTCAAAAAGACATCAAAGCCGGACAGACTCAAAAAGAGGCGTTGAACGCATTTATGAAACGTGTTCAAGGCAGTATAGACTCCTAGCAAATAGCCTCCTTTAAAGGGGGCTTTTTAGGTTTTTAATTCAATCATTATTTGTATTTTTGTAGGAATTCGAAGCCTGAATGACTGCAAAAAAATCAACTTCACCTAGATTACCTAAATTTTCTGCTTCAACGCCAGAAAGTAAGCGAACTCGTGAAATCTTATTTGGCGGGTTTTTAATTCTAATCAGTTTACTGCTTTTCATCGCCTTTACCTCCTATTTTTTTAGTTGGAAACAAGATCAAAGCACACTGAATGCGCTGACCGATCGTACCGTTGAATCGGCTAATATTCTTTCCAAGTTAGGAGCAGCCGTCAGTCATTTTTTTATTTTTAAATCATTTGGTTTAGCCGCCTACATACTCGCATACTTATTTGGTATAACCGGACTAATTTTTTTCTTCAACACCAAAAAAGAACGGTTACTTGCTCAATGGACTTGGGGGCTTTATTACAGCCTTTGGTTTGCCTTACTCTTTGGCTATTACTCAAAAATTCTTCCCGTTTTTAGCGGGGTAATGGGGTTTGAAATAGCAGACTTTATATCCGATTATATCGGTTCGATTGGCATGGGAACACTCCTGGTTTTTGGGAGTTTAATTTTCATTGTCCTTCACTGGAAAGTCACACCGGAAGCACTTATTCTAAAAATAAAACCGCTTTTTAAAAAATCGAACAATCCCACAGAAGAATCGATTGTTTCAAAAAGTAAAGCAGAAGAAGCCTATGATAGGTTCAATGCAGAAGCTGCTGAGGAGGATGAAATGACCCTGTCCGTAGAAGCACCCGTTGAAGAAGAAACAAATCTGGAGATGCCCATCGCAAAAACTGAGGACGCAATTGAATCAGAGCCAGAAGAAGAACTTGAAATTGAAATCAACAGTGCCAAAGAAGATTTGGTCGACACCAATCTTTCGCAACAACTTGTAGATAAGTATGGATCATATGACCCTACCTTAGAACTCAGTAAATATCTTTTCCCAACCCTTGACTTATTAAAAGATTACGGCGATGGAAGTATCACCATCAACCAAGAAGAACTTGAGGCAAACAAGAACAAAATTGTAAATACGCTCAAAAACTACAAGATTGAAATTGCTCAGATCAAAGCCAATATTGGTCCAACAGTAACCTTATACGAAATTGTTCCAGCTGCAGGAATACGAATTTCAAAGATTAAAAATTTAGAAGACGATATTGCCTTATCGCTCTCTGCTCTGGGAATTCGAATCATTGCGCCTATTCCAGGAAAAGGAACCATCGGTATAGAAGTACCGAATCAGAAACCAAGTATAGTATCGATGCGTTCAGTCATTGCCTCCCAAAAATTTCAAAAGGCGGAGATGGAACTTCCCATTGCACTGGGGAAAACGATCAGTAATGAAACCTTTGTTGTCGATTTAGCCAAAATGCCCCACTTACTGATGGCGGGTGCTACAGGGCAAGGGAAATCGGTTGGACTGAATGCTGTACTTACCTCTCTACTTTATAAAAAACATCCAGCCGAAGTCAAATTCGTATTGGTTGATCCTAAAAAAGTTGAGCTCAATATTTACAATAAAATTGAACGTCATTATTTGGCAAAACTCCCAGATTCGGAAGATGCAATCATTACCGACAACACCAAAGTAATTCATACCCTCAACTCCCTTTGTATTGAAATGGACAACCGATATGAGTTACTCAAAAATGGAATGTGTCGAAACTTAAAAGAATACAACACCAAATTTAAGGCTCGAAAACTAAACCCAGATGATGGACATTGTTTCTTGCCCTATATAGTTTTAGTAGTTGATGAATTCGCAGATTTGATCATGACCGCTGGAAAGGAAGTAGAAACACCCATTGCGCGTTTAGCCCAATTGGCTCGTGCCATTGGAATCCATTTAATTATTGCAACACAACGTCCCTCCGTAAACGTAATTACTGGAATTATAAAAGCGAATTTCCCTGCTCGGATTGCATTTCGAGTAACTTCCAAAATAGATTCAAGAACTATTTTGGATAACGGTGGAGCAGATCAATTAATTGGACGTGGCGATATGCTTTACACCCAAGGAAATGACTTAACACGTATTCAATGTGCCTTTGTAGATACTCCAGAAGTCGAAAAAGTTGTTGAATACATTGGCTCACAAAAAGCCTATACAGAAGCACATTTATTACCCGAATTTGTTGGAGAAGAATCTACAGCTACTGATATAGACATAAACGATCGAGATACCCTGTTTCGAGAAGCAGCAGAAGTTATTGTTACTGCTCAACAGGGTTCAGCATCGCTTTTACAACGTAAATTAAAATTAGGATATAACCGTGCCGGTAGAATTGTAGACCAAATGGAAGCTGCAGGAATCGTGGGTCCATTTGAAGGTAGTAAGGCAAGACAAGTTCTTATTCCTGATCTTACTTCTTTGGAACAGTTATTGAATAATGAATAATAAAAAATACAAGCCCATGCGTTTAATGTTTCTCTTATTAGTTTCCTCTACCCTACTGTTTGCACAAGGTCCAGAACAAGCAAAATACTTATTGAATCAGGTATCTGCAGAAATAAAGAAACAGGAAAACCTGCGTTTTGAATTTCAATACGTACTAGAAAACAAAGAAGAGGATATTCGTCAGGAAACCGAAGGAAAAGTAACTCTGGCTGGGGATCAGTACAAATTAGAATTCCTAGAAGTTATTCAGCTATTTGATGGAGACAAAATTTATACCATAGTTCCTGAAAACGAAGAAATAACCATTAGTGCTCCCGAAGAAAGTGAGGCCATAAGTGTAAATCCATCGCAGCTCCTAAAATTCTATGAAGAAGGCTACGGATATGAATGGGACATTAGTCAAAAGGTAATGGGGCGCAACATTCAATTTGTAAAACTCATCCCGACAGAAGAAAATGTAGACGTTCAATACCTTTTACTGGGAATTGATACCGCTAATAATTCCATTTACAAGTTAATCGAGATTGGAAACAACAAAACATCGACTACCCTCACCCTTAGGAATCAAGAGGAAAACATTAGTCTTCCCCCTGATTTTTTCGAATTCAATAGTGCAGAATACCCAAACTACTACATCAATAACTAGGTGATGAAAATTCTAGATCGTTACATCCTATTCTCATACATTCAGCGCTTGTTGAGTGTCTTTGTGATTTTGATGTTGATCTTCATCATCCAGACCATTTGGTTGTTTATCGATGACTTTGCTGGCAAAGGAATCGACTTAGGTACCATCATGAAATTCTTATTGTACTACTCCCCAAAGCTAGTCCCTTTGGTGCTCCCTTTATCAGTTCTTCTTGCCTCGATTATGACCTATGGAACCTTTGCTGAAAATTATGAATTTGCAGCGATGAAGTCCACAGGAATTTCGCTACAACGGGCGATGCTTTGGCTTGTGTTTTTTCATTTTTTCTTGGGAATAGGAAGTTTTTATTTTTCAAACTACATCATCCCCTTTGCAGAAGTAAAATCTTTTAACCTCAGAAGAAACCTGGCAAAACTTAAGCCAGCACTTGCGATAACCGAGGGGATTTTCAATGATATTGGGCAAATGAATATTAAGGTAGATGACAAATTTGGAAATGAAGATCGTTTTTTAAAGAATGTGCTCATACATGAAAAAATTCCAAGTCAGAAAAATAATATTGTAATTAAAGCAGTATCGGGCGAATTAAAAACAGCGAAAATCGGAGACCAACTCCAACTGCTTCTTTTTGATGGAAACCGTTACGAAGAAATAGATCCCAAAAAGCAAGAAGATAAAAAGCGAATTCCCCATACGAGAGTTAAATTCGAACGCTATGTGATGAATATCGATTTATCTCAATTCAATAATGTCGACCTTTCAAAAGAAGATTACAAAAGTACTTTTCGAATGCAGAAGGTTGATGAACTTAAGGAGAGTATTGATTCTTTAGAAATTAAATATATAGATCAACGGAAGTCGTTTGCGAATAATTTTGTGAAAACCAACGGAATTACAGTTTTAGAGAATGAAGATAAAGACAGTATTTTTTCGGACTCTATCCTCAAGAAATTTAAAAACCCCTTAAGCTTCATAAATCCTGATCAGTTTTTTAAACACAAACAGGCAATTTACTCAGCTTCAATAGGCATCAAAGGAGTACTTCAAAGGATCGCAGGAAAAAAGAAAAACTTTTTCATTCAGCAAAAACTAATCAACCTGCACAAGAGTTCATTTCATGATAAATACACCATGGGGTTTGGTGTCTTTTTCTTATTCTTGATCGGTGCTGCACTGGGTGCCATCATTAGAAAAGGAGGTCTAGGCCTACCCGTTGTACTCGCCATATTAATTTTCCTCTCCTATCATTACATCGGTCTTTTTGGTAAAAATGCAGCTGAGGATGGTAGCATCAGCCCTTTTATTGGCAGTTGGGTTTCTGTTCTTATTATCGGAATGTTTGCACTATACCTGACCAAACAAGCCTCGAGCGATCGGGGACTTGCCAATCTGGATCGCATACAAGTTCCGCTTATCCAGTTCGTTGAAAAAATTAAAAAAATAAAATCATTTAAGGAATTATACCGCTATGTCAAAAGATAAATTAGATACGATTACAGAAGCAATTGAAGCCATTAAAAATGGTGAAATTATAATTGTAGTTGATGACGATAATCGGGAGAATGAGGGAGACTTTTTGGCAGCAGCCGAAATGATTACTCCCAAGATGATTAATTTCATGGCCACTCATGGACGGGGCTTAATCTGTGCCCCTTTGACAGAAAAACGGTGTGAGGAAATAAACCTACACCGCATGGTCGACAACAATACCGACCCTATGGAAACTGCCTTTACCGTTTCCGTAGATTTAAAAGGAAATGGCGTTACGACTGGAATCTCTGCTGCTGATAGAGCCAAAACAGTTGCGGCATTAGTAGACGACAGTACACAGGCACATCAATTATCAAGACCAGGGCACATATTCCCACTCATTGCAAAAGAAGGTGGTGTATTGCGTAGAACTGGACATACTGAGGCAGCGATTGATTTTGCTCGTCTAGCTGGAATGAAGCCAGCGGGTGTGATTGTAGAAATCATGAACGAAGACGGAACTATGGCGCGTCTTCCTCAATTATTAGAAGTTGCCGAAAAATTCAATTTGAAGTTGGTTTCTATCGAGGATCTCGTTTCGTACCGTATGCAGCACGATAGTCTTATTCTTAAACGTGCAGATACAGAAATTCAAACGCGTTTTGGAGAATTCCGTCTACGTGCCTACCAGCAAACCACCAACAGTCAGGTTCATGTGGCGCTTACCAAAGGGAGTTGGGATGAAAATGATGCGGTACTCACCCGAATCAATTCTTCCCAAATAAGCAATGATATTCTGAGTATGTTATCGGGATCAAATGATGGGAAAAATCATTTGCAATCCTATTTAGATGATATTTTTGGTTTAATCAATTCCGAAGGAAAAGGAGCTGTTCTCTTCATCAATCAGTCCCAACAATCTGAAAATTTGCTCGCTCGAATTAAAGAGCTGACTGAACTACAACTTCAAGGAGAAATGCATAAGGTTCCCCCTATGAAGATGGATTATAAAGATTTTGGAATTGGAGCACAAATACTGCATGATTTACGCATCAGCAAACTCAAAGTAATCAGTAATTCATCTCATGGTCCTCGTGTAGGTATTACAGGTTATGGATTGGAGATTAAAGAATATGTAAAGTATTAGGTTAAAAGAACCATAGCTTTATCGACATCAGACTTACCATAACGACCATGGCCATCTTAATAACACCCTCTCCTTTGTCTACTGACCAACGGCTGGACCACCAAGCCCCTATTGAAGTACCAATAGCCAGTACAAGCCCTGTAGTCCAATCTACCGTCCCATTATAGGCAAAAAGAGCGAGGGCACCACAGGTGTAAATAAAAACCAAGGACACTTTGGTCGCATTGGTTTTAATAAGCGACAAACGGTTGACATTATTCAAAAAAAGGATGATGACAAAACCAATTCCTGCGTTTATAAATCCACCGTAGATTCCAATAAAAAAGAAGCCAATAACAGCATAAAACAAATACTTACCGGTTAAACGTTCCGGAAGTTCCAAGGAACTAACCTTGGGCTTGAAAACAATGATTGCAACCACAATGATCATGATAACAGCTAACACCTTATTGAAGGTTTCTCCTTTGATATCAACTGCAATTTGTGCCCCAATTAGAGAGCCAATTAGGGCGGCAATACCCAAGTAAATATTAAATGGAAAATTGGTAACTCCTTTGGAACGATATCCTGCTGTTCCGATCAACGCTTGAAAGGCAATTCCAATCCGATTCGTAGCGTTTGCAACATTGGGCGGAAGCCCCATAAAGATAAGAACAGGAAGTGTCAATAGGGAGCCTCCGCCAGCCAACGTATTGATCACACCGGCCATCATTCCAACCAGAATTAGTAGCCCATATTGAAGTAAATCATTCATAGTCAAGTTTTAAATGAAGATATCCATTTTAGGATAAAAAAAAGATCAATTTATCGAATTAAAAGATTTTTTTAGTTGGAAAAGGAATGTATATTTACAACCGCATAGGAGAAATGGCAGAGTGGTCGAATGCGGCAGTCTTGAAAACTGTTGAGGGTCACACCTCCGGGGGTTCGAATCCCTCTTTCTCCGCAACAATAATCCCTAGAATATTTTAAATCAATACTTTAGGGATTTTTTATTTTTTTATTGTACGGTATTTGTACGGTAACAATATTTTAAACCCTAAAAACTTTTCTTCCTGTCTTAATGCTTGGAGGTAGGGTGGGTTTTGTATAATGGTTTTTTCCTCGAGAAAATAGATTGTGTATATAGATATAACACAACCTCACCTTACATTCGACAGTATTTAAAACTTTTTATAAAAAATAACTTTTACTTAATCTAAAAAGTAGGGTATTTGATTTCTCAATCGGTTAACTTGTATAACCTAAAAATAACTAAAATGAAAATCATTTTAAAATTATGCATCCTGATATTGATGTTGTCATGTAGTAAAGATGAGGGGTCACCTCAAGAGGAATCAACAGGGTATAACATGCTATTGATTGGGAATAGTTTTTTCAAACCTTATGCAGATCATCTCAACAATCTCGCTTCTGAAGCTAACCTTAATGAACACAGTAGTACAGTTGTTAAAAGAGGAGGAGAACTTGGAAGACCAATTAATTTATGGAACGACTCAAATACTGAGGAACACCAACTCATTAAATCCACATTGGATCAAGGCAACATTGAAGTTTTTGGAATGACGTCTGGTTATGATATTGATTCTGAAAATCCTACTGAAGGTCATAGTGCATGGATACAATATGCATTACAGAATAATCCAAATATTATAATTTTCATTGCTATTGGTTCATTTGACTTTCCAAATGGAGATTCAAATAGTACACGACCAGATTGGGATACGTTCGCATCAGACAATGGTTTCAATTCTATTCAGGAATTTTATGATTATTACATAAACGAGGTTATACATAAAGAAATAGTGGATGAACTTCGATTAGAATTTCCTTCAACAAAAATATTTACCATTCCTACAGGATGGGCTACTAAAAATTTAGCACAGATGAATCTTGATAATGAATTGTTAGATGATATAAGTATGGTTGGTCCAAAATCAACTTCAGTATTTACAGATGAAAAAGGTCATCAAGGACAAATTGTTATTGAAACAGGAACAATGATATGGTTAAATAGTATTTACGATGTGGATTTATCCTCATTCAATTACGATACAGGATTTACCACAGACCTTCATGCTATAGCACAAGATATAATAAATGATCATGACCCAAATTATAAGCAGTAAAGACATTAAAAGACTTTGTGTTTAAAACCTAAAAACTTTTCTTCCTGTCTTAATGCTTGGAGGTGGGGTGGGTTTTGTAGAATGGTTTTTTCCTCGAGAAAATAGATTGTGTATATAGATATAACCCAAATCCAAAAAGCGTCAAAAACAGCTAAAAATGATCAAAAATAGCCAAAAATGAGTCAAAAACGATCAAAAATGGCTAAAAAGAGACAAAAATGGTGTTTTTTGATTTTAGTGGTTGATGCAATTTTCTTCACCTAGTTTAAAGCGATTTAACTGTTTTTAAGGGGCTTAGACATCTAAAACACAAGCGTTACTATTGAAAGGAATAATACCTTAGAAGGCATTTATGGGTGTTATACATTCCTTATCTTTGTATTGTATCAAGAACGCTTTGCGTACCAACCGATCTTCTCGAGACACGGTGGTTTAGAATACGAGACGCTCGTCTAAATTAATCGAGAAATCATATTCTTTTCTTGTTCATAATTGATGTCTAACTAAAAGCTATTATTATGGCAGTCTTTTCTGGAGAAGTAACAATCAAAGTGAAGTTCAAGAATCTTAAAGTCCCTGTTGGGTATGGAATGACCTCAGCAATTATCAAACATAAGTGTGTAGAGCAAGCCTATGCTATATCTCCATGGTCAAAAATGAGAGACTCTAAAGATGAAAGGTTTGATGTTATAATTGAAAGAGAAGAGGTATCTGATTACAAGTAATTGAGGATGGTGGTCTAAATTGATTTAACCTTAATTTACTAGCGGCTTTACGTTTTCTGCAATAATCTGCATTGTCTCTTTAAGTTGCTGATGAGTCAAATTGGCATTATCCAATTGGAATGTAAGTCTATCAATTCCTCCAAGCGCATTACTATATCCAATTATTTTCTCGGCTACCTCCTCTGCATCTCCAACCATCAGTGCACCAGTTTTAGTGTTTTGAGCTGTAAAACGTTCAAATGTGACAGGAGGCCATCCTCTCTCTTTTCCAATTCTTGTAAAATTATATGCATATCCTGGATAGTATTCTTTAATTGCTTTTTCTTTAGTTTCAGCTATGTATCCTAGTGAGTGTATACCAACTTTTAATTCCTCTTGTTTATACCCAGCCTTATCTCCTGCCTCCCTATACAAATCAATTAATGGCCTAAATCTATGAGTCTCTCCACCAATAATAGCTATCATCAGTGGAAGCCCAAGACTTCCTGCTCTTACAAATGAAGCAGGTGTTCCACCTACACCAAGCCAAATAGGAATCTTGTCCTGAAAAGGTCTTGGTGTTATTTTCTGATTACTTAGAGGTGGACGAAAATCACCTGACCAGCTTACTTCTTCGTTTTGCCGAATTTGTAGAAGTAATTCCAGTTTTTCCTTAAATAATGCATCATAATCCTCAAACTTAAAACCAAACAAAGGGAATGATTCTGAAAAGGAGCCTCTGCCCACAACCATTTCTGCTCTTCCTGAACTTATTAAATCTAAGGTGGAGTAGTTCTGAAATACTCGAACAGGGTCAGCGGCACTTAGAACAGCTACAGCACTACCTAATCTAATTCTTTTGGTTTTGGCAGCAGAAGCAGCAAGAATCATATGGGGAGCAGAGTCAAGGAACTCCTCTCGGTGATGTTCCCCTATTCCAAAAAAATCAAGACCAACATTATCTGCAAATACTATCCTTTCAATCAATTGTTCAACAGCATTAACTCTCTCTACTGCAGATGGTGGACCTTTCTCAATGTCAACTGCTGCAAAACTATCTACTCCTATTTCCATTCAAATAAATATAACTCAATCTTTTATTTTTTGTAACCTAATCCAGTCGCCAATAGTTCCATTTTCATCCCTAATTCTGTCTTTGAGTTCTTTATATGGGAAAGAATCAGAAAGTGAAATATTACAACTTCTACAACTAAGGTATAAGTTATCTGGATGATGAACTTTGTCGGAGAAATGAGGGAATTCTTTAGCATAGCTTTGAGGCATTATATGGCCAAAATTAATCTCTGTGTTGTCTAGCCTTGAGAATTTTACACCTCCACATTTAAATCCATCAGGACATTTTAAATCTGTTGATCTAGCCCGTCTTTTAATTAGGTCTCCTTTTTTACCTGTAGTTATTCTCTTGTAACTCCATTCTTTTTCAATATCCTCGTTCAATGCTGGTCTTAAAACTAATTGTTGAATATTCCCTCTAACGTCAAATCTTCACTGGGTAGAACGGTATTAATGTCCGCTTGATAGCTAGACAGTTTGCTGTAAAAAGAATCTACTGATATGGAAAATACTTCTAAGAATACATCTTTCCAATTGGCTGCCCCTGGATTTTGTTGCTGAAAATCTTTAAGTATCATTCTGATGGCATCTGCCTCGGTATTTTCTAGTTTTACCAATTCTTTGACCAGGGCCAAAGTCATAAATACAGAGGAGGAATAGTTACTGTCACCACCACTGTCATAGCCCTCATAGATTGATGGATTGGACAACGCCTCTTGGTCTACTCTATCTTGGTCATAAATAAAGTAATTATAGTCATAATGTTCCCTTACATATAGGGATTCAAAAACTGCGGCGGTTCCTTCATTTAACCATTTAACTCGAAAATCTCCACTGTTGAAATTGGCAGAAATGCTCATTTGATAGGCATGGAAAAATTCGTGAGCAATCACAGAATACCGATGCATGGAATTGTATTCAAATTCGTCATTGGGTATTTCGAGTACCATATATCTTTTTTGGTCGTTACCACAGATACATGCTCCACTGGCATCACCTATTTCACTACGGTAGGGTTTGTCAGTATTGCTGTTCCAAGCATAGATGTCAAGATCATTATAGTTGTTGGTGTAAACCGGAATTCTTTTGTCTAATGTGTCCAAGATAATATTGTATTGATCGACCCATTCCGTAGGCAAGCTGCTGTGAACATTTGAATTGAATACGACTTTAACCTCAGAGGAGTTATCATTGGGAGAGGAACTATCGTCGCTGGATGAATTATCCTCTGAAGAAGAGTTTTCGTCAGAGGTGGAGCTATTGTTCTCTGTGGAAGAAACATCTGAATTTGAATCACTGGATTCCTTACTACAAGAAATCAGCAGCAGCACAAAAAGTAAATAAATAATACGATTCATAATTTATGATTTATGGATAGTTAGTGATATAAAATTAAAAAAAACTGGCTATTCACAAATCAAACTTTAAAAATAAAGAGCTAAATCAGTGTTTGTTACTGGCCTCAAGGTGAATCTTAGGAAACTTCTTCTTGAATTTCTTCATTAGTGTTTAAAGTTCTGGATGTTCTATTAGTTATTGAGAATACATTATGCAACCTCTTTTTCGTAAAAGGTTTCCATAAAGTCATCAATCTCACTGGTCAGATCTGATAGAGCTTTTTCTCTTTGTAAAATTGATGGAGGGTTAATGAAAGTTTTACTCATTTTATCCCTAAGCAGTGGTCCGTTTCCATAGAAATGGATCTCAGAAATTAGCTTTTCTAGCTTATCTAAATGCAGACCATTTCTTTTGGAAATTTCATCGAGTTTTATTTGTATTTGCTACAGATGAATTCCCTCCTGCTTTATTAAACCCTTTTTTAACAGCGTTTACTCTTTTAGATTTAGAAGGATGCGTAGAGTAAGTATCGTCTTTATCAGTAAAAATCTTAGTAAATGATAAAGCACTATTTAAACTAGCACCTAATTTTGCCATCATACTAAATCAAACTAACTACATTTGAGTCAGAATCAATAATAGTTGCAGAAAGTCTTTTTAATTCATCTAAAGTAAAACCTATTTCTTAATTAATTTAGAACAAACAGTATGAGATTTACAATTGTCTTTTTCTTTTTTTTAAATACTTTTTCTCAAGATCCGAAAATAATAAGCACAGCACTTTCGGCTGATAGTACCAGCATTATTATCACTTTTTCAGAGCCTGTTTATAACTCAACTGGAGGTTCAGGGAATTTGGAAACCTCAGATTTCACCTTATCACTTTGTGGGGGAAATGCAACACTTTTAAGTAGCACACCTACTAGTATTGCTGTTGTCGGAAATGTTTATACTTTAGGATTGCCACTAACTGGAATCACTAATGGATTTGAGAAAGTTACAGTTTGGCCCTCTTCTTCTTCTGCAATATATGATGCTTCTGATAATAGTGCATTACCCTCAGATTATGTTACTAGTGGACTTTTATTAGATTTAAATTCTAAAGATTGTAATTCTTTTTCATGGACCTCGACAGGAAATACATTATCTACAACTTGGAATGATTTAAGCGGAAATAACAATAACTTTACAACTGCTGGATCTCCTGCATATGATATAAATAATGGGTTAGTTTTTGCGAACGGTCAAATTACAGATTACTTTATAAAATCATCATTTCCTCACCCAACTAGCACTTATAGTGACGAATTTTTAATTAAGACTTCCAGAGAAACAAATAGTTTTTGGAAATCATATAGTGTGCTTGGGACGGATAATGAGTCTTTAATAGGGTATTATTTGAATTCTAATGATTTTCATATTTTCCGATTTCCTTTAGCATATTATACTGGTGTTGGTTTTGCAGATGGAAACTGGCATCATCTAGTAATAACCTCAGACAGAGTCTCTGGAGCAGAAATAATATATCTTGATGGAGGTTTAGCTTATCAATCGACTAGAGGTGCTGGAGCCTTACTTGAAACCAGTGGAACCTATGTTATAGGACAAGATCAAGATAATCTAGGTGGTGGCTTTGATGCTAATCAGGCTTTTGAAGGGTTCATCCCTGTAGTAAGAATGTATGATAAAGTGTTAAGTCCATTAGAGGTAACCCAAAACTATAATCATATTTCTCAATACATTGAAAACAATAATAGAGTTATTCTAAATGCCGGTGTTTCTCTAGATTCTGATGGAGATGGGTTGAGTAATGATAATGAAATTACCATTGGAACGAATCCTTATGTATTTGAAGATAATGATGGCGATGGTATAGCCGATCATTTTGATCCAGATGATGATAATGATGGGATTTTAGATAGTATTGAATGTGGTTTTGTTAATGGAGGTTTAGTAAATGGAGGTTTTGAGATTGGAACAAATGGGTGTGATAGTATTGTAAATCAATCTTCAATTGATGGTTGGTTTACCACTGCGACAGATTCCAGTATGGAGATTTGGTGTGATGGACGAGTTTTAAGCTCTATAACCTACAACGCTAGAGAGGGGAATAGATTTGCAGAAATAAATGCTAATGAAACAGCAGCTCTTTATCAAGCGATTAACACGATTCCTGGAGGTTATATGATTTGGTCAGCAAGTCATCTCTCAAGAGGTAATACTACTGTTCAAACGATCAATATTCGTGCAGGAATTTCTACCTCTACTTCTTCAATTATTGATACGCGAACAGCTACAATTACCTGGCAAGATTATACTGGAATTTATCTGGTTCCAGCTGGACAAGCGTCTACTGTTTTTTTGTTTGAAGCTACTTCTGGTGGTGGTTATGGAAACTTATTGGATCGAATTTCTTTTGACCGCCCTGCCAGTGCTTGTACACTAGACACTGACGGGGATGGAATTCGTAATAGCTTTGATTTGGATAGCGATGGTGATGGAATTTTAGATGCAATTGAAGGAGGTATTGTTGATACTGATGGAGACGGGACACTCAATTTTCTTGATATAGATTCTGACGGTGATGGTTTGTTGGATAACGCAGAGTTGAATATCAATGATGAAGATGGAGATGGAATAGTTGATTATCTCGACCCACAAGCTCCAGGTTACACCGTTAGTCCAACCTCGGTTATTGTCAACGAGTCGGGTACAGTTACGAAGAGTATTTCAGTTAAATTAGATCGTGCACCTACTTCCAATGTCATTATTTCGATTGCAGTAGTCGATGCGACCGAAGTTAGTATTTCATTAACAACCCTTACTTTTACTAGTCTGAATTGGAATACAGAACAAATATTAGTTGTTACAGGAGTTGATGATTCTGATCGAGATTCGGATATAGACAGTAACCTTATATTTTCGATAGTAGATGCATCATCAGATGACACTTTTGATGGTTTAAGTGATCAAATTGTTCAGGTTACAAATCAAGATGATGATCCTGAAGTTTGTATTCCAAGAGACTTTGATGATAGTGATTTTACTTTTATTCTTGATGCTATTCATACTAGTGGATCAGATACTTTTTCCTTAACTCCTGATTTAGGGACTAAAAGGGGGATGGTTTGGTTTCAGAATAAACTTGATTTACGAGTTTCATTTTCTTTAGATGTTGATTTGTTTTTAGGAAATAATGATAATGGTGCGGATGGTATAGCTTTTGTAATCCAAAATATAAGCACATCCCAGGGATCTACTGGTGGAGGGCTGGGATATCAAGGAATCAACCCTTCTTATGCGATTGAAATGGATACATATCACAATGGATCACCAAGAGACGGTAATTCTCCTAGTGATCATATTGCTTTTGTAAATGACGGTACAGCTAATCTTGCTCCAACTTCAGGAGACTTGATTCAAGTCTCTAACCTTGAAAATGGTGAGTGGCATAATATTGTGATCAATTGGAATCCAGTCACAACTCGATTAGATTATACTTTTACAAGAACAGGAGGGGGTACTTATTCTGACTTTAAAACAATTGACCTTATTGGAGATGTTTTAAACTCTAATATTGGATACTGGGGCTTTACTGCTGCAACTGGAGGAGCAAAGAATTTGCAGCAAGTTCGTTTTGACAATGATTCTATCTGTGTTACTGACGAAATACTCCCTCCCACATCGTCAAATGAAGTTTCAGGAGTTTCAACTCAGACCATTTGTGCAACTCCCTCACCAACATTAAATGATCTCAAAAAGACTGCATCTCGTCCAGAAGGTGTTGATCCCGGATCAGATTTTTCTGGAGTCTCGTATAACTTAGTTTGGTTTTCTTCGGCAACAGGAACTTCGACCTTTCTTCCTGCCACAACTATTTTAGTAGATGGATCAACGTATTATGTAGAAGCTGGAAGTTTATCTGATCCAACTGCAGCATCCTATCGGCAGAGTTTAAGTCGTTTAAAAGTAATCGTCGATTTAGTCTATGGTAGTTATACACTTGTACCTCCTTCTTTAAATATAATTGAAGGTACTACTGTTGCTACTTTTTCTTTGGTTTTAAATGATGAACCCTCAAGTTCAGTCATCTATGATTTGGTTTCTTCAGACATAAGTCATCTTATTGTTTCTACTTCATCGATGACCTTTACCACTTTAAACTGGAATGTTTCCCAAGTGGGTACTTTAACTACAGTAGACAATTTAATTGCAGATGGTCTGCAAAGTTCTAATTTCACTGTTCGAATTAATGATCCCCTTTCAGATGATTGTTTCTTTGATCCAACACCTTTGCCAACCTATGCTATTCAAATTGCAGACGATGATGTGCCTGCATACACCCTAAGTTCTGTTTCTGGCACTTTATTGGAAGGAAACCCGCAAACGGCAACCGTTTCTTTGGTTCTTCTTGTTGCTCCCCTAACTGATGTGATCATAGACATTGCTAGTATGGATACCACTGAAGTTACTTTGAGCCAGGCGAGTTTAACTTTTACTGCAATTAATTGGAACGTTCCTCAAAACATAACCCTTAGCCCTGTTGACGAAGTGATTGTCGATGGCTCTCAGACCATATCAATTACAGCTAATATAAATGCAACTTCTAATGTTGCCTTTACTGGTCTAGCGTCACAAACAGTAACAGTTACTAATATTGATAATGATGTTCCTGGTTTTACAGTATCTCCACTCTTGGGAACACTAACCGAAGGAGACTCTCAAACGGCTAGTTTAACAGTAGTTTTAAATAAACAGCCACTATCCAATGTCGTTGTTGATCTTATGATTTCACCAACCGATGAAATAACAACTTCTGTAGGTAGTCTGACTTTTACTTCTTCCAATTGGAATACGCCCCAAGTCATCACCGTTTCTAGTGTCGATGAATTTTTAATTGATGGCACCACTGTATCGACAATTACCTTTTCGATTAATCCAACTTCTGATGGTGCTTTTACGAGCTTACCTAATCAATTTGTATTAGCCACTAACTTTGACAATGATGTTGCTGCCTTTACAGTAAGCTCCCTTGGTGGAGGTGCTCTTCAAGAAGGGTCTTTAGCAACAGTTAGTTTTACTTTGGTTTTAGATGCTGAACCTGATTCTGGATTTGTCATTCTTGATATAGCGAGTTTAGATTTAAGTGAAGTAGTGGTAAACTCACTGACTACTCCCAGAGTTTTTACCCCTGCTAATTGGAATGTACCACAAACAGTAACCTTGAGTTCTGTAGATGATATTATTTTAGATGGAACGGTTATCAGTACAATAAATGTGTCTGTTAATGCGCTCTCTACTGCAGTTCCTTTTAGAACCTTAGCCACACAAAACATTTTGGTTCCTAACTTAGATAATGAAGTACCTGGTTTTCAGCTTTCCCCAGTGGTTGGAACTTTGACAGAGGGAGCTACTCCGACAGCAAGTTTTAATGCGGTACTCTTAGTTCAGCCTTTGACTGATGTTCAAGTGAACCTGGTGTCCAACGATGTTTCGGAAGCCTCTCTCAGTGGAATTACATTCTTGACTTTTACTTCGGCAAATTGGAATGTTTCACAAACGATCACTTTGAATCAAGTAGATGAATTTTTGATTGATGGAAGTCAAACCTCATCAATTACTGCCTCTATAGATCCATCATCAAATGCTGGTTTTATTGGCCTAGCATCGCAAAGTGTAGTAGTAACTACTCTTGATAATGATGTTGCAGGAATAACTATTATTGTTACCGATAATTTATCTTCTGAAAGTGGGGATACTGCACAATTTACTGCTCAGTTGGATGCAATTCCAACGGCTAATGTGACTATTGATTTCGATACTTCGAATGCAAGCGAAGCTCAGCCTTTGGTGACGCAAGTTACTTTTACGCCTGCGAATTGGAATATTCCTCAAATCGTTATGATTTTGGGGATAGATGACTCGCCTCCGATTTCAGACGGGAGTCAACCAGTAAATATTAGAACGTTTAATGTGAATTCTGCGGATTCCGACTTTAATGCTTTAACCGATGCGGATGTGGCAGATGTAGCAATCAGCAACCAAGATAACGATGCTCCTGGAATTGTGTTGAGTCTCTTGTATAACAACTTCTTTGCTTCTGAGAATGGAATGAGTGTTATCGTTCAATTTGAATTGTTGTCTTTTCCTTTGGGAGGAGAAGATGTGGTTGTTCCTTTATCATTAAGTGGCGATGTAGACGAGGTTTCACTAAGTGCAACCAGTATTACAATCAAAGCTGTAAATTGGGATAACCCTTCTGCGAATCAAATTACATTAACTGGTATAGATGATTTTCTTATTGATGGAACCCGTGCCATCACCTTAATTACAGGAGATCCATCTAGCGCAGAAGCCCCCCACAATAATCTAGATGCAGATGATGTTGCAGATGTAATGATCTATAATTTAGATAATGATTCCCCAGGATTATTAATTACTTTACCTGGGATAGTTTCGGAAAATGCTAGTAGCACAAACTTTACGGTTGTTTTAGCGTCTGATGTTTCAACACCAACAACTATTAAACTTATTGTAAATGACTCTTCGGAATTATCAGTTGATGTTACAGAATTAATTTTCACATCGGCTAATTGGAATATTCCACAGCAAGTAACTGTTTTTGGAGTAGACGACCCTATAATTGACGGGGATATAGGATCTGATATTTATCTTAGAATAGATCCTGTAAAGAGTGATCCTATTTACACCAGTCTAACAGATTATGTTGTTACAGTTTTGAACCTTGATAATGATAGCGATCAGGATGGAGATGGTGTTTTTGATGCAGTTGATAATTGTATTGATACGCCCAACCTAAACCAAGAAGATCTTGATTTAGACGGAATAGGAGATGTATGTGATGTTGATGTTGATGGAGATGGAGTTTTGAATTCTGAAGAAATAGTAGACAGTACAGATCAAAATGATGCTTGCTCTTTCATGTTTCAAAGCATAACCCTACCAGTTTTAGGAACAGGAGATTGTGATGCTGACGGTTTAATTAACCGCATTGATGTTGATGATGACAATGACGGGATTTTAGATGTAGACGAACTTTTTGAAGACCTTGATTTGGATGGGATTCCAAATACCTTTGATCTTGATAGTGATGGTGATGGATGTTTCGACACCCTTGAAGCTTCTTTTACAGATGCAGATGACAATGGGCTTTTGGGATTGGGTATCCTTGACATTAATTTAGTGGGACAGGTTATGAATCAGGGAGGATATACACCTGCATCGGACAACAATGCCAATGGTATTCCAGAATATAAAGAAGTTAATGAAGTAATCCGTTTTGAAACAGAACTTCAATTAATTACATTCTTTGATGGAAATAGAATGTCTCTTTCGGTTGAGCTACCCCTTGGATCCGAAGTTTCTTATCAATGGCAAATCAATACGGGTACAGAGGAACTTCCTCAGTGGGAGAATGTAGAAGGAAACATTATGTATTCTGGTACGCAAAGCTCACAGATGTACATTGATAATGCTACAGAATCAGTTATCGGAAAGCAGTACCGCGTTTTGGCTAATAATCTATTATTTAGTTGTCAAGAAACAATGGTTTCTACTACTAAAATAGTACTTGCTGATTTGGAGATTCCCACGGCGTTCTCACCAGATGGAGATGGATTTAATGATACTTGGGAAATTCAAGGGCTGAACTTTAAAGGAGGGTATGAGTTGACTGTTTTTAATCGCTGGGAAAATATAGTTTTTACAACTAAAAATTACCAAAACGATTGGGCAGGGACTTCCACTATTTCAAGTTTTATTTCCTCTTCTAACCAGGTTCCCGATGGAGTTTACTTCTATTGGATAACTTGGGCAGATGAAACAGCACCGGTATCGGGTTATGTATATATTAGAAGAAGAAAGAATTGATGAGACAAGTATTTTTATTTTTTGGACTATTGTTTTGTGTGAGCTTTTCTTTTGCTCAACAAGACTCGAGTTTTAGCCACTACATGTTCAATCAACAAATCATTAATCCTGCTTATGCAGGTGCACGTGGATTGACTAGTTTTACATCAATTGTTCGTTCTCAATGGTCTGGTATCGAGGGAGCTCCACTGACACAAACATTATCCTTTAATACGCCTATTACTTCTAAAAAATTAGGGTTCGGACTGAGTGTTTTAAATGATAAAATCGGACCGATTAGCACAACATCTTTTGACATTGATCTTGCATATCACCTGCGTTTGAATAGAAAAGATCATCGCCTTTCTATTGGATTAAAGGCTGGTGCATTGGGTTATCTTTTGGATTCAGATAAAATTAACACATCCATATCTGGTGACCCTTCGTTTGAATCCGATTTAGATCGAAAATTAATTCCTAATATTGGCTTTGGACTTTATTACTATACTCAAAATTTTTATTTGGGATTTGCAGTTCCAAAGCTGATAGAAAGCAAAAGTTTTGAAATCGAACGCCACGCATATTTTCTTGTAGGCGGTCTATTCAATATTAATAAGAATTTTATGCTGAAACCCAGCTTGATGTATAAGCAAACGAAATCAATTGCAGCATTTGATGCTTCAGTTCTAGGAATTGTTAACGAACTGTTTTGGGTTGGAATTCAGGTAAGAAATGTTGTTGATACAATTAATTTTAAACCAGCCAATAATCTCGGTACAACAGCTCTGTTTGGCTTAAGTCTAGGAGATCGATTTTCAGTAGGATATTCCTATGGAATTCCATCTTCAATGACTAATAAAGGTTTCAATACATCAACACATGAACTCATGCTACGATTTGATTTATCCGCAAGAGTAAAAGGGTATTTACGTTCTCCAAGATTCTTTTAACTATGAAAAAAAAACTCCTTACATCCGTTATTCTCCTTTTTGGAACACTTAGCTTACTGGGGCAAGAAGAAAACACCCGGCTTGTTTCTGAGAATTGGGGTGATTACTATTTTGTTAATCAAAATTACGAAAAGGCAGTAAACTTTTATGCTCGTTTCAAGGATTCTATCCGTATCGATACCAGACGAAATTGGGCTTTAGCACTAAGTGCAATGAATAAAAAGTCCGAAGCCAAAACACAGTATGCTATTGTTGCCAATTCTGTTGAAGCTCAGGTTGAAGATTATTATGTATATGCCGGCTTATTGTACGATGAAAAGCAATTGGCTATGGAGTACAGAGATAAATCGTTTCGTTTGCCTTGGTCAAAACCGAGCCTCTTTGAAAATGACAGTTTATTATTCAAAAAACGTTTTGATCAAGAAGCTTACTCAATTAATTCTCTGAAAGGTAATACTAAGCGTTCTGAGTTTGGTATGCTGTTCTTAACAGAAGAAGAAAAAAGTACTGTCTTTTACTTGTCTGAACAAGACAAATCAAAGGCAAGCAAAAAAGTTTTGAAACGCATCAAAACGGATTATCCAATTTATAATTTTCACGAAGGTGTCTTTGATAAAACTAGTTTCACATTATCTGAGCAGGAAGATATCAGCAATTCAATAAATTCACTTTTTCAAGAAGGACCTGCCAGTTTTCATGAGGCATCAGGCCAATTGTATTTCACTAGAAGTGCAGATGAATTGGATAAAAAGAAAACGGTTCAATTGAATTTGTATCAAATTCAATTATCTGATTTGAATCAGAATAAAACACCAACCGCATTGCCGATTAATGTAAATGAATTTTCGACGATGCATCCTAGTGTTAACGCTGCTGGTACGGAATTGTATTTTGCTAGCGATCGTCCTGGTGGTTTTGGTGGGATGGATTTATATCGTGTGAATATTGAGGCTGGAGTTTTTTCAGACCCTATTAATTTAGGAGCAGACATTAATACCGTTGGGGACGAAGTTTTCCCATTTGCTTATAGCGATCAGTTTATGTTTTATTCTTCTAAAGGGAAAGAAGGAGCAGGAATGATGGATGTTTATTTAGCTGAGAATCGATTTGAGAACCGATGGAAAACCCATCTTCTCGGAGCTGGAATTAATTCTGATGAAGATGATTTTTCTTTTGGATTGAATGAAAACCTGGCACTTGGATATTTTGCATCGAACAGAAAAGGTGGCCAAGGCGCAGATGACTTGTATGCATTTGATTTTGACCCTACAATTCATGGTATTCAAGATCGTTATGAATATACTCCGTCAGACACCTTAGTTGTTGCGCTTAATCATGTCCTGGTCAATGACCAATTGAATTTAGAGCAACAAGACCCGTTACAACGTTTGATTAAAAAAGAAGCTGAACTCACCTTACCACCAGCTTTTGGAACATTGGAATTGAATAAAAACGGATCTTTTTTATACAAGAACACACAACCTACTCAGGCGAAAGATTCTTTTGCATACAGATTAACCAGTGACAAAGGAACTTCAGAACCCATCTGGGTAAATCTCGATCGAGCATCGGTAGACAAAGAAGATCTTAATCCAATAGTAGCAGATGCATTTTTGCCTATATTCTATAATCTTGATGAGAGCTCAATTTTAACAACCTATCTGGATCGAGTTAATGAGGTTGTAGCGGTTATGCAGGCGAATCCAACCATAGAGGTTGAGCTCAGCTCTTTTACGGATTGTAGAGGGTCTTTGGAGTATAACCTGGCTCTTTCGAGTCGTAGGACTCAAGCCATTATTGACTATGTACAAGAACGTATCTCGAACCCGCAACGTATTTATGGAAAAGGGTATGGAGAAGATGTTGTAAATAAAGGCTTCAAAAAAGATTATGCTTTAGTTGTTGGAAGTTTTCGAGAACCTAGTAATGCTACAATTTTATTAAATCAATTGAAAAGAAAAGGGTTTAATCCAATCTTACAAGTTGCTGATTCCAGTATTAGAGTACTTGTCTCCCAGCAAGATTCTAAAGCAGGTGCTAGACAAGTTAAAGAGGAGTTGAAAGAAATTGGAGTCGACACATGGATATTAATCAACCCATGTATTCAGGTTTCAGAAGAAGTGCACCAGCAAAAAAGAAGAACAGATTTTAAGGTCGTTAGACTTTAATAGATTTTTCATTAGCTGGTTTCATGGATCGTCTTTTTTCTCTGTAAAAAACAAATCCGACCCCTTTCACCTGAGTGATGTCCATCTACCTGATTTGTCAAAACGTATTGAAATTTATTTGAGAAATCTATTAAAAAAGCATCAACTTCGAAAGCTTCTTTTTCAGTTAAACCATGTCTAATTATAACGTGTTTTATTTTTAAACCTTTATCAATTATAGCTTTAATTCTTTCAGATTTTAAAGAAGAATCTGAACTAAGCTTTACTCCTTTAGCATGCTGAAAACTCGGTCTCCAAAACCTTTACCAATATAGAAAGGAACATCTTCATATGGATCAATCAATCCATAAACATAAAAACCTAATTTTGAAATTGAAAGCTCATCAAACATTTACAATAATAATTTATTTGAATTTACTAAAATACTGATTTATTATTTCAAAAAATCTTTGTGCCAAATAGTGTTAAGGTGCTTTGGGGACAGTTGATTAACATTATGAGTAGAATAGTCCTTAATTACACCTTACTACTAACTGTTTAAAATTATAACAACATTTGATGATGGAGTGTCACCAAACGTCACAAAATTCTATCGTTTAGTTGTTACTTTTAATATTATTCTTAATTTCAAGTAACTCTTCTTTTGTATATCTTTTGTTCTTCCAATACATCTGAACATCACCTTCTGGAATTACTAAATTTTGAAAAAAAGCTTTTTCGTTATTATCCATAATTACTAATTAAACCGTAAATCTAAATTTTATTACTTATCGCCATCTTTTTAACATAAAATGAATTAGTTGAAAATTAATTTACACCTGACATTTATTCAATTACAGGTGTGGTTTTTTTAATTCTTATTTTTATAAAAGCTGACTTTTTATTTGTTTATTGAGGAGTTAAATTAATGTATTATTTGATTTAATTAATTACTACATTACTACTTCATAAGGTTTGAGGATAATCATGATTCGAGTCCTTTCTTTTGTTTGTCAAAGCTTATTTTCATTATCTGACTTTATTTTGGATAGATATAAGGAAAAGCCTAATTAAAAAGCCTATTCTTTGATTAGGGGATAGTTTATTGAGTTTTCTTGTATTTAACTTGGTGATTACTTATAATATCCTTTAGGAGGTCTCCAAGCTCCCATGTAATCCTATTGACTGTCCCTTTATGTCTTTCAGCCTTTTTAATTCCTTTGTATTTACTAGATAATTTATTCATCGTTCATTTCCGTCCGCTATAAGGCTTCATTCTTGGGGCCTATTTTCCTCACAATCTCTATTGAGTACTTTGTTGAAACAGTAGTTTGCTTTCAATTTTTTGTCTATAAAGGGTTTGTTGAAAAAATCAAATTGTTACATAAAATAATAACGTATTCACACATTCACTAAAAAAATACCCCCCTAACTATCTATTAATAAAAGTATTGAGGTCAAACAGCATTCCAACAAATTGAAAAACCGGTTATTCAGAATGTAAAAAAGCTTTACTCAGCTAAGTACCAAGCCTCTAGTTCTAGGGTCTGGGTAAGGAAGTAATATAATTTCATTGCTTTACGTTTCGATTCAAACCTTCCATAAGCAACCCTGTAATAACCTTCAGGACTTTGTTTTGCTAATGAAGCCTCATCAAATCCTTCTCCTTTAAGCTTGTCAAGCATTTTTAAGGCATTGGATTTTTCACGAAAACTCCCTGCAATTACACTAAAGAAATCTCCAGCAACATTTTCCAGACCAGTGTTACCCTTCGAATTTTCAACAACATTAAGTTCTGAAGCAGCCACCTCTCCCATATCAAAAGAAGCTACCTGTTCGTTAGTTTTGATTTTTTCTTGAGTAACTTCTAGAGACTTTAAACGCTGGTGATTATAAGAATCTTCTTTTGTGTTTGTAGAGTTTTGAGAAAAAGTTGGACTTACTAAACCAAGCGGTGATTCTTCATTTTTATTGGAAGTCATTTTGCTTTCTACTAATACTTTATTTTCCTCGGGGCAACCCTTATTAGCTTTCTCGCCAGATAGATTTGGGCATATATCCTCAAGATCAGGAATACCATCACTATCACTATCCGGACAGCCTTTAAACTCAGGAAGTCCAGGAATTTTAGGACACTTATCTTTTCTATTAATTATTCCATCACTATCTTTATCTCTATCTCCAAGACCTAAGTATATAGATGATTTGTGTCTTAAATGGGTTATCCCATTTTCATCAATCGCCTTATTGAAAGAGGAAGAAATTTCAAATCCAAAGTGATTCGTGATTCTGAACTGTACTCCCAAGCCAGGCGATAGGGTTCTTGAAAAGTACTGGTTGAATGGAATTATATCTCCAAACAAACCCCTATCGATTCCAGAAATACCGTAACCTAATTTTAAAAATGGCCTTACTTTTTTTGTAGAATAGAATGTTTTCTTGACGAAAATCTCCCCCGCATAGAAAGGGAAATCAATATTATCTTGACCTTCAATTTTTTTTATTCTATTAATAGATATTTCAGTACCAAAGTATAAGCCCTTGTATATCAATTTTGAAATTGAGACTGACGGCCCACCAAGATTCCAGTGGTCGGATACATTGAATAAGTCTTCAAAAAATTCTCCTTGAGGGAAGTAAGGGGTATCTACTTTTGACCCAATAGGATAAAGGTCGACAGCATCGAAACTAGCAGATATAATCCATTTATTCTCATTGTATTGAGAAAATAAATTTGTGCTAATCGATAAAAGTAAAATAATTACGTATGTTTTAACATCAACAAAAGTGACAAATTTTAAATCTTTAATTACAATTCTTTTGTTCATATTATGAATTACTTGTAGGTGAGGTAAAGCCATCCCTTTTTTAATTCACCTGTTTGAATAATCTCCACAATAAAATAATAAGGACCTGCTGGCAACAATTTCCCAGTCTCTTGAAATAAGCCATTCCAATCATTCTGATATGCTTTTTTACGAAAAACTAATTGCCCATTTCTATTGTATACAGAAACCCTTGAGTTAGGGAAGTTTTCAATATTTATAATTTTCCATGTGGATTCAGACCCAGAAGAGCCTGGAGTAATAAGTTGTGATACCATAATTAAATCATCATCTATTCCATCTCCATTTGAATCAGGATCACAATCGTTTCCAATTCCATCCATATCATCATCTAATTGGCTGGGATTGGCTACATTGGGGCAATTATCGAATTCATCTGGAACACTGTCCAGATCGGTGTCTCTTTGCTTTACAACAAACTCAGCACTTATTGATGATGAGGTATAAAAATTTGTGCTTTCCATATAAGCTGTAATATTACATGTGCCTATCCCAACAATAACTATTGTTGTTCCAGATACAATAGCAACTTCAGGATTATCACTTACATACCTAATTTCTCCTGCTCTTGAGATAGTTGGAGGGGTAATTTCAAAGTCATCTTCATAAACAAACTTTTCAGGAATAGAAAAATCAGAAAGTTCGGTTGAAGCAGGAATAACAGTTATTACCCTATTTGCTATTGTAGGATTATAAAATTGGTTTCCTTCTTGCTGTGCAGTAATATATACCTGTCCAAGATCGGTAAAATAAAGAACGTTATTTTCTAATGAGCTACTAGTCATGCCCTGTTTATTAACACTAACGTTTAGATTAGAGTCAGAAAAAGGATTTATTGGAATCGCGATATTTTCCGAATAAGGAATCTCCAAGGGAGGTTCAGGGTTAAAAGTTATATTCTGATTTAACTTAACTACATCTAATGAAAAGTGTAATGTGGCAGGGTAATGATTTGGGTGATCATTTTCTACAGTGAAATATGTTAGGGAGACTATTCCGGTTTGACTATTTGTAATTAGCTCGTAATTCCCTAATGTACCTGAAATAGTAGCTGCGGATCCCGGCGCAATCTCAATATAAACTGGTGCACCTGAAGTTGATGACGCGGATATTGGTATAGATGTAAAATCCTTAAGTGGGGTTTGATTAGGGAGCTCTGAGGGGATTATTGCCTGATTATCTTTTAATATGTCAAAAACTACTTGAATAACTGCATCTTGATAATAATCAGATCCCACGAATTTAGCACTTAAAAGTACTCTTCCAATTTTATTAAAGTTTAAAGTCTTGCCTATGAAATTTGCTGTTGACAAACTTGACGATGTATATCGTATTTCACCATCATAATCGGATGGATAGGTTGGCTCTTTTAATTCAAACTGACCAATTGAGAACGCTTTTTTAAGACTCGACTCATACCATGAAATATCAAAAGGAGCCCCATTTACTGTCAATATCATAGTTGCTGATCCTGAAGCATATTGAGATGTTTCGCTTTGATTTACTGTCACTGTAGTAGTTCCACGTATTATAATACTTACGGTGTTCCCACTAATTGTAGCTATTGAAGGATCTGCAATAGAGTAAGTAAATGCCCCATTGCTGTTAGAGGTTGCGGCAATATTAAAATCCGGATCCTCAAATTCTTTTGTTATATCATTAAAGATTATAGTTGGAGCTTGCTTATTTACGGTCATTGTAGTACTTCCAGAAATACTTAAATAATTTTCAGTTTCATCTATATTAATGCTAACGCTTGTCTGACCAATACCAACAATAGATAACGAGCTTCCCAAGGAATTAGCAATTGAAGTGTCTGAAACAATAAATGTTTTATTACCGCTGCTGTTAGTTGTAACATTAGGGGTAAAATCTGAGTCCCCATAGTTTTTAGTAATTTCTGGGAAGTCTAAAGTTGGTGTTGCTTTGTTGACTGTTAGACTAATCACTTTTGATACTGGGGAATAAAAATCATTAGAGGCTTGACTGACAGTTATATTGGTTGTTCCTGCATTTAAAATGCTTAAAACATTTCCACTTATTAAACCAATTGTTCCATCACTAATAGTAAAAGTATAGCTTCTGTCTGAAACGGATGAGGAGGCAGTCAAGGTAAAAGCTGGATCACCGTAAGTCAATACAATATCATTTGCATCGATATTCACGCTCTGTTGGTTAATCGTTAGCGTCATATTTGAGCTACCTGAGATACATGAGCCATCATCTTGACTTGCTGTAACAGTTGTAATCCCAGATTTTAAAATGGTAATCTGACCACTAGATGCATTTATTGTCGCAATACTTGTGTCAGTAATCGAATAGGTGATAGGAATTCCTGATTGATTAGATGAAGCTGCTACTGTAAAATTTGGATCCCCAAATGTTTTTGTAACATCACTAAAGGAAAGTACTACTGAATTTCCTGTACATGCTGCTCCCCAGGTGGGGTTAGTTCCACCAATATTACCAAAATTCCCTAAATTATCTGTGATATCTGGATCTGTAACCGTAGCAACACACCAATTGGAAAGATCCTGATTAATTAGGGTTTGATAAAACATATAAACCATATTTGTCGCACTGGAAGTATCCCAACAACTTAATGATCCACCTCCGTTATTGAATTGCTCTGTTTGATCAAACATTTGACCCAAGTTTGTAGCACTTGAAACGTCCCAGTCGGATAGATCTTGATTAAAAAGACTATTCCTAAACATTGCCCTAAAGTTTTGGACTTTGCCTACATTCCAGTCCCCTATATCTTGATTGAAATCCATCGCATCAGAAAGACTAAAATTTCCCGTAGTACCAAACATAAATTCCATGGTTGTTACGTTAGAAGTATCCCAATTATTTAGAGGCTGATCAAAAATAAATGCTTTATAAAACATATATTCCATGGTTGTTACGTTAGAAGTATCCCAGTTGTTAATGCTGTTACTGCCGTTGTTATTAAAGCTTGTGGCCTCCATAAACATTGAATCCATGGTGGTCACATTAGAAGTAACCCAACTTCCAATATCTTGATTAAAGGCTGATGCACCCATGAACATTTCAGCCATGTTAGTGACATTGCTAACATCCCAATCGCCAATATCTTGATTAAAGCTTGTGGCACCCTTGAACATTTCACCTATGTTAGTGGCATTACTCAAATCCCAATTGCCAATATCTTGATTAAAGCTTGTGGCACCCTCGAACATTCTAATCGTAAACATAACATTACTCATATCCCAAGAACTAATATCTTGATTAAAATCTGTTTCACCACTAAATAAACCCACCGGCGCTGTAACAAGAGTAGTAACTACTCTATTCCAATCGGTATCAGAAATAGGTTTAATACCTAAAGATGAATTATCATGAATAGTGTATATATCCGGACCTATAGCACCAGTATTTAGTGAAGTACAGCCTGAAGTACACTTTACTATACCTTTTGAATCGATAGTTAAAGTAGCGGAAACTTGAGCAGATAAATTAAAGCTCAAAAAGAAAAACAATAATTGAAATGAAACAAAAAACATTAAAAAACTATTTTTTAAATTATTCATTTTCTTGAGTTTCTATATTATTGTCAATCTCAGAGTCTTTACTAACCTCTGATTTTTTTTTACTCTTTAAATCAACACGAAGCATTAGCTCGTGGGTTGAATTTTTAATTGCTTGCATATCACTTGCTGATGAAAACTCGTATCCATAACCAATATGAAATCCTTTTTTACTTTTTAATTTAAAAAAAAGCGCCATGGTGCTGTTATTTGTGAAAACTGACCCCAAGGAAAATCTATCGTTATAATCCATTTCAATAATTGAATTGAATAAATCGGGCTGCCTTGGATTTGATCTGTAGATTAAGGACGGATTAACAGAAAATTTATCAGAAAGGTTTAGATAAATACCTCCACTTATATGAAGGTAGGTGTAATCTCTTGATGTTAATTCCCAGTCTTGGTTTTTGTTAAGTGCTGTACTATTTAATAATCCAGGAACAGCAACGCCTAGAAACCCTTTTTTAGAAATATAACTTATTCCAGCTCCTAAAATTGGTGAGAAATAATTTCCAGGTGCTGAAATTGATTGATTTGCTTCACTAAAAATTCTGGGGACATTATTGAGGTCAACATTAAAAAATCTTCCGCCTGCCTTAAGTCCTAAAGACAAATAACTACTATTAGATAATTGAAGTTTATAGCTATAATCTACTGTTACCTGCGATTTATTTTCAACAAAAACCCGATCATTTTGAACGGTAAACCCCAAGCTTGCATTTTTTCTCTCAGGTAAATGGATAATTAAATAATTTGTCATAGGGCCGTCTTCAATACCTAACCACTGAACTCTTGTGTTTAAATTAATTGCCGAACCATCTACACCAACGTATGCAGGATTAAAAATGCTAAGATTAAACTTATTGAAAATCAAACTCGATTCTTGAGAAAACAAAGATTGACCAAGTATAATTAGTATGTAAAATAAATATTTTTTCAATTCAAAAAATTTGTTGTTCTATTTGATAAAAAAACCTCCGACTTCGAAATCCCCTTGTGTGTCCAAAATATGAATAGTTCCATCTATCCATATACAAGCATAGCCAGTGTCATTGTTTACTTCTGGTCCATCACCGTATCCGTAATCAATTTGTACTCCATATGAATCTAATATGGGAGCACCTGTCAACATTCCAACTACTACCACTTTTCCATCCACAATTGCTATATCGGTAGCTTTACCTTGATCATATCGTGTACCATTAACTGTTGCCCCTGGAAGAAGGTGTTTGGTTTGATTTTTCCAATAGGTTGGATATTGTCCCACCATATTCATGGTCCAACCAGCCTGATAAACCGTATTTCCATCAAGGGCTAGTCCATGCACGCCAGAGTCTTGCCAGCCTTGGTTAATTGAACCGATACCACACGTTTTTCTTTGAGTTCCCTGCCAATAAGCCGGTTTATTTATTGAGCCTAACATGGCATTATCTTGTGATACAATACCACCAAAAACTGCACTACCATTTGATTTTAATTTCACTGTAACTGCCTCTCCATCTGAATTATTAGGTGATGACAAGTTTGCTTTTGTATTATTTTTCCAATATGCTGGTATCACATAGTGGTGGCCACTTAAAAAATAACCTGCTGTGAGAACATCACCATTAGGTTGGACAGCAATACCAAAAGCTGCATGATCGCCACTTCCTGAATTTTTATATTTAACTCCATCTTTCCAGTAACATCCATAAGCCCCACTCATCCCATCAGCATGAGAATAATATCCACCTACATAAACACTATTGTCTTTTACTAAAATAGATTGACCTTCACCTTCAAATCCTGGAAGATCGTTCTGAATTATATTTTGACCATTTATTTCCCAATATTGGGCTCCTGATCCATAGGCATAACCACTAACAAAAACTTTACCATTATCTACCGTAATATCACTTGCAAAAGAATTTACATTTAATGCGTTTTTTTGTCCATTAACCCAATAAACCGCCCCCTCGGTTTCAGATGTCCCAGCTATAAAAATATCATATCCAGAAATTTTTTGTGGACAATCACTACAAATAATGATTTCAGTATTATCTTCTGTATCATCATCTGTGGAATCATCATCTGTGGTATCATCATCTGAGGTATCACTATTATCTTCTAAATCTACATCTGAAGTATATGTTATATCCATTTGGCCATCACAGTATTCGTCTAAATTAAATTTAGCTGATAAGATTGTACCGCTATCGCTTAAATCTATATTAGTAATTGTTCCAATTACTGTAGTACTAACCGTCAAGCTAATAGTTCCTTCTTCGATTAGAAACGGTGACCTTTCGAAAGAAATAATAAATTTCCCGTCAATCGGGTCTTCGTTTTCAGTATATAACCTAAAGGTTAGGGCATCATTTTCGTCAATAGAAAATATAACTGAAGTTACAGAACAGCTATTTCTCGAAGTATCTGAAGAAAGAACCCATTCACCAATTATAGCATTAGTTTGTTCAGATGATGATCCTCCTGATTCTACTATCCGAACCACATCTGACTGCACATCATCTAATTGTTCTTGGATTAGTTCTATTTCATTTTGAGCAATTACTAAATCTGCTATTAAATCTGCAAGGTCCTCTAAATCGTTATAGTCTTCAAAATCTAGGTCAAGATTATTAATTGCACTCGAAAGATCTGAAGTAATTAAGTCAATTCGAGTAACTTGGTTTAAAAGATTATTCAAATCTCCAGATAAATCTCCAGACTCCTCAATCAAATCCCCAATATAATACGAGATGTTTTCTAAATTATCTTCAATATCAGTTACAGCGCCAGAAACAACATTTACATCATTTATCGCTACTTGCAACAATTCAGAATTTATACTGGCAGCCTCAGTGTTTTCAGCGACTTCCTCGTTTAATTGAGAAACATCTTCAACCAAACTAGAGGTGATTGCATTTTGTTTGATTAATTCTTCAGTTAAAAGACTAACCCTGGCGTTAAGACTATCTATTGTACTTCTTTGCAATAAATAATCAGATTGTAAATCATCCATAGTTTGACAACCATGGTTAGAAATCAAAAAAAATGTTATAATTCCAGAAATAAATATATACTTGATGTGTTTATAAATAAAATTCATAGTGCTTGTATTTTAATGTATTTAATCAAATGCAGGTTGAAGATTTCAAATCATTATACTTCTGCTGTTTCAACTAAGGAATAACTACTAAGTACAAATTTATGTTGTCATGCAAAAAAAGAAGAACTAAAACCCAACGACTATATGTCAAATATTAATATAGTTCTTAATTTAAGCCTCTCAAGTCTCTTTTTTGTGGATATTAAAAAAGGTAAATACATAAGTTAGTATTTAATTTATGTGATTTTTCGCCTCAAAAAAGACAATTTAAGTTTAAAGTTAATCACTGAATTCCTGTCTTTAAAGATTGTAGTATGAAGTAAATATGACCTACTTGTTCTTATTAAGAATAGAGGCTTTATGCTTTTAATACACTAAAACAAACTATTGATTTTATATAAAAATTCAATACCTAAATTTATATTTGAGAAAATCAGATTGTTTTTAATTTATCTCTTTTTCTTCTGGCAAAGTTTCATCTGAAGATTTAACTGATTTTTTAGAGGTACTGAATTTAATGTATATTTCATGCGAACGACTGTTTGCAGATCCGGTCCAATTTCCTATTTGTGATGTAACCGAGTATCCTATTGAAAGGGCAGGAATTAATTTAAATCCTGAAATAAAACTTAAGTTACCACCTGAGACATTAGGGGAAATAAAGCCGTTATCCGAAGCTCCATAATTTATACCAAACCAAAATAAATCTTCGTAGAAAAGCATGGTAGAAACATCAATACTTGTAGGAGCATTCGAAGCTTTTTTAATTAAAAAATTAGGGTTAAGTAGTAGCTTTTTGTTGAGTTCTTTTTTAAAACCACCCGACAAGTAATAATGTCTTTTTTTATTTATTGTCTTGGTCTCAAAAAAATAGGGTATTGAAAAAGAAAAATATATCTTATCAGTATAGTAACGAAGTCCAAAGCCAATATTTGTAATAAAATAACTGTCCTTTGTTCTAACATTTGGATCAGTTAAGTCATCAAAATTAAATCTATTTAAGCTAATATTATGATCGTTCCCACTCAGTTTGATTCCAAGTGAAAGTCTACGAGAGTTCTTATTTAGTTTAAGATGATATGCTGCGTTAATTGCAACAAAATTACTACTGATTGGTCCAATTTTATCACTAATCAGTTCCATACCTAACCCTAAATTGTTTTTTAATTTAGCATCTAAAAAGATTGCATTAATTGTTGGATTTCCTTCAAAACCTATCCATTGTAAGCTATTAAGTAAGCTTATTGTTAGGTTCTCTTCCAATCCAACAAAAGCTGGATTAAATACCTGACTATTTAACATGTAATGATTAAAATTCAGTTCTTGCTGTCCTCGAATTTGATGAATGTTCAAGAATAAAAAAAGTACGATAATTAAAACTAAATTTTTATTCATCGTTCATTCTCGTTATATAGACAGATCCTTTTCTCACTTCTGATCCATCTCCATTTAAGTCCAAAACATAAAAGTATGTCCCCACCGGAAGATTTGATGAGCTGGTGGTACTCATATTGTTATTAAAAGTCCCACCCCAGTCATTTTGATATCCTGTAGTTCCGTATACTTTTATTCCCCATCTATTGAAAACAACGATTTTATTATTGGGGTAATTTTCATTTAAATCTCCTCTAATAGTCCATTTGTCATTGATTCCATCACCGTCTGGTGAAAATGCATTTGGAATCTCTAAGTTGGTGACCACTAATTCGCTTGATTCCGAAATGACTTCCCCTCCACAAATATAATCTGGTGTGGAGGTTATTACTCTGAATTTAGCTCCTTCCAAGTTGTACGAAGAATTATTAATAGTTAGTTTATTCGTGTTTGTACCACTGTAGAGTTCATTATCTGAGATTTTAATCCATTGGTCATCTGACGTCGAAGAAATTGATTTTTTACTCACCTGCCAGGTATAATTAATTACAGATTCAGAACTTGCAAGAATATAAATTTCATTATATGATCCTTTATTGATTTTTTGCTTTGTGATTGGCTCTAAATAGATTTCTGCAGGTGATCCGTTCTCTAAAAAATCAAATACTCCATTCGCGTCATTATCTGCAATTCCTAAATAACCTATACTTGAAGACACTTTACCATTCATATCAATTTCAGGGGCTCCAGAACCTATTATCCCATCTGAATCTAGGTCAATGTACCCCGCTTCGCTCACATCAAAGCAGCCATCACCGTCACTATCTGTATCAAGATAATTCGGAATTCCATCATTATCTAAATCATCTATACCTTCAATAATATCCTCGATACCATCATTATCGTCATCCAAATCTTGATTATCCCCTATACCATCAGTATCATTATCAAACCACTCGAATTTATCAAGTGGGAATTCATCAGAGGAATTGATATAGCCATCTCCATCACAATCTAAATTTTTCCATATAATCTTTTTCGGAAAATCAGTAGATGACGGATTGTAATCACAACTATCTTGGGGATTTGTATTATCATTTTTGACCTCATGAAAATTACTAACCCCATCTCCATCACAATCAAACCCTTGATCTGGAAAAACACTTAAACTTTCAAATCTGTAATCACATCTATCGTTAATATTGGTGCCATCAATTAGTTCAATTTCATTTAGAACTCCATCTCCATCACAATCTGATCCCTGCCAGGCAAGACTTGTTGTTGTACTTACACTACTTAATAAGTAGCTACATTGATTAATTGGATTCGTATTATCGATAGCCTCCTTTTCATTTGTAACACCGTCACCATCACAGTCATCTTGAGAACTTACCACAAGTGTTATGTTGGTTATGTTGAGGGAACAACTATTGAAAGGATTGGTGTTATCCAATCTTTCTGTTGTATCAAGAACACCATCTCCGTCGCAATCTATTAAAGCAGTGACGCTTACTGTAATACTGTCTATATTATAGCTACAAGGATTTCTTGGATCAGTATTGTCAATTCGTTCATCTCCATTCAAAACCCCATCTCCGTCACAATCCAGGTTATCCCAAATAGGAGATACATTATTAAAGAAAATACTTGGAAAAAAATAATCACATGCATCTGAACAGCTTGTCCCATATAATATCTCACTTGCACAACAAACACCGTCACCATCTACATCACAAGGAGGTATACAATCTTCTTTAAGTATAATAGTAGATGAAGAAGTAGAATTCCCGCAAACGGATGGAACTTCATAGAAGATGTTATAAATCCCATAAGTTGAATTTTGAAAGCTAATCTTTCCTGTTGTGGAATTTATGTCAAGCCCAGCTGGCAAACTATAGAATGTGCCAGAAACAGTGCCGCTAATAGAGGGCCTAATATCAGTGTCATCTGGACAAAACTCAGTCCCGAGAGCATATCCATAATCAAAACTACCCGTATTGAGAGAGGATATGGTTATAGAAATAGTAGTACTACTCACACATCCAAGTGTAACAACAGGATAGGGTATCGTTTCTGGAGTTGTGTATGTAATAGTGTAAATGTTAGGAACTGAATTAGCTGGATTGATAATTCCTGTTATTTGATTCATTGAGAGCCCTGATGGACTGGATGTAAATGTTCCGCCTAAAGTTATAACAGTGGGTGAGGCTAAAGAAGAGCTTTCTGTACAGAATAGATTTGAACTATAACTGAAATTGGAGTTGTCAATAGCCTTTATTTCAATTGTTAATGACGATGTGTCTTGGCAATTGCCAGCTGTAGTATATCCGATTGTATAACTACCAACCGATGATAAACTAGGAATTATATTTCCTGTGATTAAATCTATGTTAAGACCCAATGGACTTACGGTGAATATTCCTCCAGGAGTCTCTATTGTTGGTGTAACAGTTGATAGATCGCTTATGCAGTATGATAAAACTGGATAGCTGAAACCTGGATCGTTTTTAAAATCATTAATTACTAACGTAAAAGATGCTGTTCCTGCACAAACACCTACTGAAGTATATTCTATTGTGTAGGTTGAAACAGCAGATGAATTAGTGTCAATTTCTCCCGTAAGAGGATCAATATCTAACCCTGAGGGACTGGATGTAAATGTTCCACCAAATAAAGAAAGGGTTGGCGTTACCTTTTCTGTGGTTCCTTGACAATATATACTAGCAGGATAGGTAAAAATAGGGTTATCTACTGGCTTAATAATCAATGTAAACGTAGATGTTGAGGAACAAATGCCTGAGGTAGTATATTCAATGGTATAAGTTCCAACATCAGAACTAGTAGGTGAAACTTCACCAGTATTCATATTTATATCTAATCCTGTGGGACTAACACTGAAAATTCCACCAATTGTATTTATAGTAGGAGTAATTGTGCCGGAGAAACTTTCACAAAAAGAATTTTGAGTGTAATTAAACGTTGGGTCATCTTCAGGGTAAACCTCAAACAAAACACTTGTTGCGCCTGGGCATGATCCTGGAGTTGTATAAACAATTGTATAGGTTC